>Ga0310786_10000377_pt1 | contig 72212 bp, 63 predicted proteins | sample AusTroGonzalo_MG_FD_203881 | JGI IMG/M metagenome (GOLD analysis project Ga0310786, IMG submission 203881) | Bovine rumen microbial communities from tropical cattle in Woodstock, Queensland, Australia - Gonzalo_03 (v2) (version 2) | ecosystem: Host-associated > Mammals > Digestive system >... | reverse complement strand
GGACTCGCGCACATCGGTCGCCCTCTGCACGCCCCGCCTTCCTAACTGTATGTCGACTTCTTTACAGTGCAGACTCCTTTCATTCTGCTAGTTCAGCCGAGCTTTGCTCGGCGTACCTGTCCCCGCATGCTTATCTTTGCGATGGCGAGCGGCATCTCGGTTACGAAGTCACATATTCGGCGAAATTATGGTATAATACGTGCAAAGCAATGAAAGATGCGTTAGAGGCGTTCGCATCACTGTCCATCCCCCGGTTCAAAGCCGACGGGGCGGTTGCGATATCGTCTTTGACCGGCGCGGCAGACGCATTCCTCGCGCTTTCCCTTTCAAAGCCCAGTCGCACGGTGCTGGCAGTAACGCCCGGAATTCCCCACGCCGACAAGCTGACCGAAGACCTGCGAATCCTCGCAGACGCAGGAAAGGCGAGGATACTTGAGTTCCCGCCCCTCGTCGAAGGAGACAAAAGCGCGCTCGCACTGCGCATACGGACAATGGCCGCAATGCGCGCATGGAGCGCAAGGCCCTATCCATGCGTCATAGTCACCCCCTTCCAGGCGCTGGCGGCAGGAGCAGGGGAGTCCTCGGCGGAGCCGCTCATGCTTAGCGCGGCGGGCGGCTTGGGCTTAAGCGAACTTGCCGACAAACTTGCGGGGATGGGGTATGAAAGGCTCGCACAGGTAGAAAAAGAAGGCGACTTCTCCGTGCGCGGCGGAATAATCGACGTGTGGAGCCCCGGCGAGGAATTCCCAATGCGCGCAGAGTTCTTCGGGGAAGAGCTTGAAAGCCTCCGCTCGTTCAACCCCTCCACGCAGATTTCGATAGAGCGCGCGGATTCCTACGAGATCCTCCCGATTGCAGGCGCGGACGGCGAAAGCGGCAAAGGCGGCAACGCGACGACGATATTCGACGCCCTGCCTGAAGACTCCTGCATAATCGCAATCGAGCATAACGAATATCCGCCAGCCGGCCTTCCGAAGGCGCGTCCCGGGATGTTTACCGTCTTTACGGGCGACCCCGCCCCGAAAGGCGTAGCCACACATGGCTTCCAGACGTCTCCCCTTCCAGGGTTCGCAGAGCTTGGCGCGGAGGAGGCGCACCATCCCGAGCTTTTCGACGAAGCCCGCAAGCGCCTTGAACGCCACGTGGAAGCGGCAAGGAAGCGAGGCGACACGATCGCGGCAATCGACGGGCTCTCCGGCGGCTTCGAGGCGCTCGCGGACAAAGGAGCCGCAGACGGCGGCCACGCGCTTGTCGTCGTGACAAAGGCCGACAGGGTGTTCACGAAGCGCAAGGCGCGTTCAAGACCGGCCGCGAGGGCGATGCAGGGGCAGCGGATCGACGACTTCGACGATCTTGAACCCGGCGAATACGTAGTCCACGTCGACTACGGCGTAGGAAGATACATAGGCTCTTCGGAAATTTCCGTTGACGGCCGCCGCAGCGAGGTGTTCACGATTGAATACGCCGACGGCGGCAAGCTCCACGTTCCCGCCGCGCACGCCCATCTGCTCTCCCGCTACGTCGGGGTCAAGGGCGAGGCCGTCAAGATGCACAGGCTCGACGGCAAGCGCTGGGAGAAGGACAAGGAAGCCGCGACAAAGGCCGTGGCAGACCTCGCGGCTGCGCTTCTCGAGACGCAGGCCAAGCGCGACACCGTCCCGGGCTTCGCCTACGACGTCCATTGCGACGGGCGCGACGCATTCGACGCCGCGTTTCCCTACGAAGAGACGCCCGACCAGAAGGCCGCCATCGAGGCGATAGACGCCGATCTTTCCTCTTCCAAGCCCATGGACAGGCTCGTCTGCGGAGACGCGGGCTACGGCAAGACGGAAGTCGCAATGCGCGCAGCGTTCGTCGCGGCGATGAACGGCAAGCAGGTCGCCGTGCTCGCCCCGACTACAGTCCTCGCCGAACAGCATTTCGAGACGTTCACCTCGCGCTTCGACGGAACGCCGATCAGGATAGAGGCCGTCTCGCGCTTCCAGTCGCCTGAGACACGCAGGGGAACGTTCAAGCGGCTTGAAACCGGCGTATGCGACATCGTCATAGGGACTCATGCGATTCTCTCGCCCGACATCCGCTTCCACGACCTCGGGCTCGTCGTCATCGACGAAGAGCAGCGCTTCGGCGTGAGGCACAAGGAGTTCCTCAAGGCGCTCCGCGCCACCGCCGACGTGCTGACGCTTTCCGCGACTCCCATACCGAGGACACTCTACCTCTCGATGACGGGCGCGCGCGACCTTTCGCTTCTTCGAACTCCTCCGCGCGAACGCGTCGCCGTCGAGTCGCGCGTCATGCGCGACTCCGACGAGGCGATTAGGGCGGCGATCGCCGCGGAGCTTTCGCGAGGCGGGCAGGTGTTCTTCCTCCACAACAGGGTAGCGTCCATGTCGAAGACCGAGGCACGGCTGCGCTCGATTGCGCCGCAGGCCCGCATTGTCGTCGCGCACGGCCAGATGGACGCCCGAACGCTTGCGAGGAAAATGCGCGACTTCGAAAGCGGGAAATACGACATCCTCCTTTCGACCACGATAGTGGAAAGCGGACTCGACATACCGAGGGCCAACACGATAGTCATCGACCGCGCGGACACGTTCGGAATGGCGGAGCTCTACCAGCTGCGCGGGCGGGTCGGGCGTTCGTCAAGGCAGGGCTACGCCTATTTCCTGCTGCCGCCTTCAGGCGCAATCGACTCGGAGGCGAGGGAGCGGCTCGCGGCGATAAAGCGGCACGGGGGCCTTGGCGCCGGATTCAACCTCGCCGTCCGCGACCTTGAACTGAGAGGCGCGGGAAACCTTCTCGGCTCGCAGCAGTCCGGGCACATCGCAACCGTCGGCTTCAACCTCTACTGCCAGCTGCTCAAGCGGACCATCGCTCGAATGAAAGGCGAGCGCGTGAGGGAGATCGTAGACGTAAAGCTAAACCTCGACTTCGCAAATCCGAGAATCCCCTACTCCTACATCGAGGAAGACTCCCTAAGGCTTGCGATCATAAGGCGCTTTGCGGAGGCGCAGACAGCCCGCGAGGTGGGAGCCCTCGTTCGGGAGATGCAAGACCGCTTCGGTCCGCCCCCACCGGAGGTCGAGGAATTTGCAAGCGCCGCGCTCCTTCGAATCGAATGTGCGGCGGCTGGAATCTCGAACATCGACGCAAGAGACTCCACGGCGGTCTTCCGCTCGGCAGACACCGGAGAAGTCGCCTTAGTCGAAACGCTAAAAAGCCGGAGCCCAGCGCGCATGCTCGAAGAGCTGCGGAGGCTGGTCCGGCGGCGGTAAAACGCCTTACTTGTTCTTGTGACGCTGCGCCTTCATGCGCTTGTCGTATTTGTGCTTCGACATTTTTTTGCGGCGCTTCTTCTTGATGGAACCCATTTTTACTCCTTGGTTTCGGTTTGTCAGAAAACTATCTTGTTCAACGGAAGCTCGATTATTCCGGTTGCCCCTGCGGCGGTAAGGTGCGGGATTATGTCGCGCACCTTCTTCTCCTCGACTACGGACTCGACCGCGAACCAGTCGCCTCCGTGCAGGAGGTTGACCGTCGGCGCGTGCAGGGCCGGCATCACCTTCACGACATGCGAAAGCTTCTTCGCAGGCGCATTGCACTTTAGAAGCACCATGTGGCGCGCCTCAAGGGCGCCCGTGAGGAGCATCTTGAGCTGCTCGAGCTTTGCGCGCTTCGCCTTGACCTTCCAGGCGGCCTTGTTGGCGATGAAGCGAGTCGTGGAGGTGAGGATCGTATCGACGATGCGGAGGTTGTTGGCCCTGAGCGAGCTCCCCGTCTCGGTGAGATCGACAATCGCGTCGACGAGCTCCGGGGCCTTCACTTCGGTCGCCCCCCAGCTGAACTCAACGTCTGCCTTAACGCCGTTCTTCTTGAGATAGCGCTTTACGAGGCCGACGGCCTCGGTGGAGATGCGCTTTCCCTGAAGGTCCTTCACCGACTTTATCTTGGAGTCGTTCGGAACCGCAAGAACCCAGCGGACGGGATTGGACGTCGCCTTCGAATAGTTGAGCTCGCATATCTCGTGGACATCGGAGCCGTTCTCGTAGACCCAGTCGTAGCCGCAGATTCCCGCGTCCAGGAGGCCTAGCTCCACATAGCGGCTCATTTCCTGCGGACGCAGGAGGCGGCAGTTAATCTCTTCGTCGTCAATCGTGGGCACGTAGCTGCGGCTGGAGCACGAGACGTTGAACCCAGCACGCTTGAAAAGCGCGAAGGTTGACTCCTGCAGACTGCCCTTTGGCAAACCTAATACTATCGACATGTTTTGTTCTTCCGTTCTGTTGGGCGGGAATTATACCATATTCCGGCGTTTTGCGAAAGAGGCGAATCAAAGTTCCCTTATGAAGACGTTGCGCCACTCGGTGGGATCGCCGTGGCACTGGAGCTCTATCTGCTCGGACGGGAAGATCTTCTTCGAGCGGTCCCAGTAGTTCTCAAGCGTCACGTTGTCGACCACGAGCTCGCCGTTCAGCCACACGGAAACCTTCTCGCCGCGCATGATCACGTGGAAGCGGTTCCAGTCGCCGACCTGGCGGTCTGCAATCTTGAGCGCCTTCGACAGGTTCTTCTTGTTGTTGTAGAGGCCGCCCGATCCGATGTGCCACTGGTTGTGGGCGTCCCAGATCTGCACCTGCGGGGCGCCGCGGAGGTAGAGGCCCGAGTCGCCGGTAATCGACATTATGCGCCAGTCGGCCCACAGCTCGAAGTCCGCGTAGTCGCGCCTGGTCGCAAGGGAATAGCCGCCCTTGAAGCCGTCGAAGTAGAGGTTGCCGTTCCTGACGGACCAGTGGGCGTCGCGCTGGGCGTCGGCCTTCGCCTGCATCTGGGCGCGCTTCTCCGGCGTAGCGGCCTGGCGCACGATGGGGTTATCGAACTTCTCATCTGTCGTAACGCCCTTCCACATCTTCTTGATCTGGCCGGGGCATCCGTCAAAGTAGGTCTCGAAGCCGCAGGGCGCCTTCATGCGCTGGCACGGGCAGACGGCCCCCATCTTCGCGTTGTCTGGAAGCTCCTTGATGCGGATGTTCTTCCACTTCACGTTGTGACCGTGGCCGAGCCACGCAATAGGTCCGCGAGTGCGGTGGAGCCCCGGGTGCTTCTTGCCGTCAGGCGTGTCGCCGTCGCCCTTGAACTTGGAGACGTCCGCCTTCGTGATCAGGTAGCCGTTGAGATAGACCTCGATCTCGCTGCCTATGACCTTGACCTCCTCGAAGTTCCACATCCCGGGCTTGCGAACGTAGCTCCCGCCGCCCGTGAAGTTCTGCTCCTTCCAGGAAAGCTGCTTTCCGACGTTGTCGCGCAGGCTCGGGACGATTCCATAGACGGAGCCCGTGTACTGGTAGGGCTTGAGCTTGTCCTTCTTCGCCTCCTTGTCGTAGTACTTGCTACCGCCGTCGTCGAGAAGCTGCAGCTCGCACATGCCGTCATACGCGCTGTCGCTGCCGTTGCCGTCCTTGACGTCGTAGCGTATGCCAAGGCCGTTGTTGCCGTTCTCCGGCATCATGAACTCGAAACGCAGGATGAAGTTGCCGTATTCCTTCGCCGTCCAGAGGTCGCCGCGACGGCCTGCGGGAAGCTTGCGGTCGGGGAAGCACTGGAGGACGCCAGGCTCCTTCTCCCTGTCAACGCCGTACATTTCGGTAGCCCCCTTCCAGCCCTCGAGGTCGTATCCGTTGAAAAGCGACACGAAGCCCTCGTTGATCGAATCAGGGTATCTCCCTGGGCAACAGCTCCTGCCGCCCTGCTGCGTGCAGCAACCCGCGATCGCGGCCACGGCCGCCAAATGCACAAACGTGTTGATGTTCATTTCTCTCCTTGCTTTGTTTTCTTTCGTTTTACGACAATCGTCCTGTTGGCCCGCGAGCTTGCGATGCGGCTGCGGTCCCTGATAAGCTCGATGTAGTCCGGCGCGAACCAGGAGTATCCCCTCTTCGAAACCGTCCTCCGCAAAGTCACCTCAAGTCGCCCGTCCGCTACCCGCGACGACGCCTCCGAGACGAGCCACGTCCTGCCATCGTCGCATGGATCCGAGAATGCAAATGGCTCGGGGAGATGCTCGAGCTCCGTGTAGCCCTCGGGGAATCGCACGACGAGAGTCTCCACTCCCGGATCCTCTGCTCCCACGGCGAACGGCGTCGAACGGACCCGGCCAGTGAACGTAGGGATAGAAGACGCCATCGCAGGGACGCGCAACGTAATGGCATCGCCCTCGACCGTAGCGTAGTCCGGCACGAAGCAGGCGAACTTCCTCTTCGCAGGATATCCGTCTGTGTCGGCCTCGAGGTCGCTTGTCGCCGTTGCCGCCTGAGAGACTTCGCCGAGGATCGTCTGGTAAAGGCGGCTGCGGTCCTCTGGGAGTATCTCGACATAGCGCTTCCTGAACGCGCCCACACCGGATCCGCGGATTTCATTCTCCACGACCATGTCAACGGAGCCGTTTTCACGGACGTCGATCTCGGTTTTCTCGGAAGAAAAATCGGAAAGCCCTGGATCGGGAACCGTGACAACGCCAAACTCGCAAGCCTCAGGGTCGAAGTAGTCGCATCCCTCGTAGGCCGTGGCACCAAGCGGGGCATACTCGTTTTCAGCCCCGATGAAAATCTCGCGCGCAGTGCCGCCAAAGCAGAGGAAGCCCCCTTCCCTGACGCGGACGCGGCAAAGCGCCGTAGAAAACGCCCTCACGTTCGGCTTCTCGAACTTTACGCGGCGCTTGATTTCGTCTGGCTCGTTGGCGTTGTTCGCGGCAAGGACCACGTCCGCGTCGAAGCCCGCGCCCCTGAGAAGCGCGCAAATCGTCCGCACGTAGTCGAGCCTCGTCGCATACCGCTCGCGCAGCACCGTCTCGGGATCGGTCAGCTGGAGGGCGAGAGGAACCTCGTAGAGCCCGGGGCCCGCGATCCTCACGTGCCTCGCCATCCAGTCGCGGACGCCCTTCAGGGTAAGGTCGTCTACAGGCAACTGGAAGCCCTCGCTGCCGCAGTATGGCTCTACCTTAAGATCCATCCTGACGAACCTGTTGGAGCTTATTACGACCTGGTCGCGCCAGAGAGACGACATCGGCTGGCCGGGCTCGTTCGGCACGCGGCGCGGAGAGACGACTTCGCGCGACCAGCCGTTGACGCGCACGAAGCGCCGGTCCACGGGCTCGTGGAAGTCGAAGCCGAATACGCCGTAGTATGGCGCAGGCGCGTTGGTGACGTTGTTCACCACCGTGCAGTAGACCACGCTTCCGATCTCGATGGACGGCAGGTTCACGACGAGGATCTTCGACGCCGGATAGCGCGGCGCGGAAGCCGCCCAGCCGCAGTCCATCAAGTTCATTTCCTTCGACGAGACGGAGGATACGGTCCCGTTACGGTTGCTCACCACGGCCGAGACGACCTCGACGCACCCGACGCACGGGTTGAAGGAGAACTTGAGCTCCGCCGAGCGCTTCTTGCCTTCGTAGGTCAAGATCTCCTTCTCGACGCGGTTCGTAACCGTCCACGAAGTCGGGGAGGCTATATCAACCTCGGTAGAGTCGAAAATCCAGCGGGCGTCGGCGTTGGAAAGAGCGTCATGCGAAAAGACAAGGTTCCTCCGCCCGACTGCCTCCATCCTCTTTATGTCCTCCCTTAGCGCAATATATTCGCCGGGGCTGAACTCGACCTTGTTTACTGATATCCTGCGGCGGGAGTCGATGACGCCGTTTGTAACGGCGAAAGTCCGCACGTACTCGCAGCCGTCTCCAAACTTCTCGTCTGCGGGAATCTCCTTTGCCGCCCCTAGGGCGCCTTCCTCTACGGAAATCACAATCCTCTCGTCAACCGACGCCGTGCTGTTAAGGACGAGCGGGAACCTTCTCTTATCGAGCGACGTATTGCCAGACAAGAGGAAATTGGCCATGCCCAGCCTGGTGGAGATGTATGGAACGGACAAAGAATCCTGCGAAGCGCCGCGAAGCACGACTTCCGGCAGCCTCGAAGCGAGATGCACCCGGATCTGTGCGTCGGTGTCGCGCATATCCTTGGGCTCGATCTCGCACTTAATGAGCTCCGCGCCCGGCACAAGGGCCTTCACGATGCGCTCGAATGTCTTGACGCGCTCCTCCGGCTTGCGCTTCACTAGCACATGCCGATAGGCCGTGTCGTTTACGCCGTTGAAGACGATGTCGTTCTCGAGATAGAGCGATCCGTCCTTTGAGAGAACACCCCTCGAATCGACCTTGAGGGAGTTGACCTCCGGCGACGGCACCGGCGACGTGCGAAGGATGTCGCCCTCTGGACGGCAAACGAGGTAGCTGTTGTCGCTCTCGTAGGCGGGGAAGAGGTCCTTGGCGTTTTCGTTCGTCGGGTCCATGAGGTCGTATTCGCCGTCCTCGCGCTGCACCGCGACTATCGCATGGTTGAAATACGGCTGCGGGACCTCCTGGTCGTGCTTGGCGCCGACGTTGATGAGGACAGGGAACGCGTCGAACCCGGCCATGCGCAGCATCGCCACGAGGAGAGCGGCCTTGTCGCGGCATACGCCGTAGCGGTTGTTGAAGGTGATGTCGATGTCGTGCGGAGAGTAGCCAGGGGAAGTGTCCTCCATCGTAAGCCCCATGTAGCGGATCTCCTGCGAGACGAACTTGAAGAGCGCCCGTATGCGCGATTCGCGGCCCGAGAGCCCCCTCACAAGCTCATGGACCTTGTTCGTCATCTCCGGCGTGGTCTTGGCGAGATGCGGCTGGCAGAGGTCCCAGTACCACTTCGAAATCTCCGGCCAGTCTTCCGCCGTGGAGACGCGTACGTTCTGCATCTGCGTCCACAGCGGCGGCATGTCCGGCTCCGCAAACGCCTGCGGCGAATTGGTGCAGGTGAAGACATGGAGAGTGGAGCCGTCGTCGAGGCGGCGCGTTGACGAAGTCACGTTGCCGAGGGGGTTCCTTATCGCGATCTTCCGCAGTGGCCGCTCCGCGGGAGCGACTATCTCCCACGTGGACTTCACGACGGGCATCGTCCATTCCATTATGGAAACGTCCGCCCACTTGTTCTCGCACCTCGGATTGAACGTCTTGCGGAACGTCTTCGTGTGGACGGTCTCACCGACCTTGAGGCCGGGAATCGTGCACACGATCCTGCGGTCAAGCGGGTCGTAGATGTTATCCCCCATGGTGGAATTGTCAGTCGCCTCGCTCGTCGTCGCCGATACGTCAATGCGGCGCTCCACGCCATCCTTGTCGATTGCGCCGACATAGAGGATGCCGGCGGTGGCATATCGCTTGGAATACCTTACCGACAGCGAGCTTTCCTCGCGACGCCCCTTCTCGGTGAGGATCTTGATCCAGCTCTCGTCTTCATAGTAGTAAGTCCCGTCCGGATTGTAGGAAACGCGCGTAGTGGAGTCCGCTATTACCGAGTCCGCATCAGGGTATCGTTCAGTAGTTATGGCGTCATCCGCGCGAACTACAGACGCGGCGACGGCGCATAGGACTATGAGCAAAACAGGGTTGATCGTCTTCTTAAATGTCATGATAGCTGATATTATAACAAGAATAACCGCAACTGTGCTGAAATGATTTGAAAAATCGAAGACGCTCATTTTCGCAAAAGCGGCAAGCGCAACGAGCATCAGCGCGACGGAAGCAGGTCTTACGCCCCTTAAAACGCCCTTCACGATACGGCTCGACTTGAACTTGTCGAGCGACGCAAACGCAAAATACGCAAGCACAGAGCCTGGGAGAAGAAGCGCCGCCGACGCCAGCACCGCTCCGGAGACACCCGCGAGGCGAAATCCGAAGTAAGTCGCGCCGTTCACGCCGATGGGCCCTGGCGTCATCTGGGTGAGCGCCATAAGGTTGGAAAACTCCTCCGCCGTCACCTGCAAGAACGCCGCCGACGGCCCCACGAAGTCCTCGATATACATCGGAACGAGCACAAAGCCGCCGCCGAAGCATAGGGAGCCATACTTCAGGAAGAGTGCGAATGGGAGAAGCGACGAGCGGAACTTCCCCTCCGAGCCGAGCCCAGCCGCCATCGCGCAGACGAGCACCACCCATACTTCGACACCGAGCGAAAGCGCCGCGAGGGAAAGCGCCGCGAGCGCATACGAAAAGACGTCGTTTAGGTTTTTCGTCCATCCCCGCACTATGGTCGCGGCGATTATGCCCGTGAGCGCGCTCCTGAGCCCAAGGAAGGACGAGCGGAAAAGAGGCGAGTCAACTGGAATGGAATCGTAGCCAGCCGACACGAAGGTGAATATCAGGACGGACGGCCACGCCACCGCAAGCACGGCGACGAATGCGCCAAGGCGCCCTGCGACCTTTCGCCCGACATAGACGGCAGTGTGCGTCGCTATGAGGCCCGGCACCATCTGGAAGACAGGAAGGTGTTCCACAAGCTCGCCCTCCTCCGTCCAGCCGCGCCGCGAAAGCGCCTGGTCGGCCACTGCGATTATCGCATAGCCGCCGCCGATCACGAAAAGCGAGATCTTGGAGAATTCCCAGAAGAGAAGTAATAGCGCCGCCATCACACCGCCCGGTATTCGGCGCAGTTCTCCGCCGTCTCCCAGACCTTGACCGACACGAGCCTTGCATGCTCTGGCACCATGCCGGAAAGGCAGTCGTGGAAGTATTTCGCAAGGTTCTCCGCCGTTGACCTGAAGGGAATCGCGACGGTCTTCATGCCGTGCTTTTCGAGGACGGCTGCAATCTCCACCTCCGCAGGCGAACCGGTGTTGTAGATGAAGGAGTGGTCGAAGCGGTCGCAGATGGATTCCGCGGCCATGCGCTTCAGGTCCTTGAAGTCGATCACCATGTCGCTTTGCTCGTCGCCGGCAAGGGATATGTCAACCCTGTACGTGTGGCCGTGCAGGTTCCTGCATGCACCCTGGTGGTTCGTGAGAACGTGCGCCGCGTCGAACTTGACGGTCTTCGTGGCAATGGTCATCGCCGTCTTCCTCCTTTTTTCGCCACGGCCCCGGGAACGGAGCCGTAAAACACCTTCCACAGAAAAAGCCCTCTTCCTGGCGCCGTCTCCACGCGTGCGGTGCGAGGCGTCCGCGCGTCAAGGATCTCCTTTACGGCCTCGGGTTTCTCGTTCCCCTTCCCGACCGAGATGAGAAAGCCCACCATCGAACGCACCTGCTTGTAGAGAAACCCGTCGCCTCGCACGCGAAAAGTGTATTTGCATCCCGACTTAAGGATGTCAAAGGAGAAGACCGTGCGCACCGTCGTCTCAAGCTCCCTGTTGGGGTTGGCGGCGAAAGGCGCGAAGTCATGGCGCCCTACGAAAAACGACGCCGCCTTGCGCATTGCTTCGACGTCAAGGGGCCTGTGGCAGAAAGTCCAATATGGCGCAAGATGCGGCGGCATGATGTCGGCCTGGTAGAGCTGGTAGCGGTATTCCTTGCCCTTCGCGGAAATGCGCGCGTCGAAGTCATCCGAGGCGTATGACGCCCGAAGGAGGCGTATCGCGTCCGGGAGGCGTGCATTCGCGGCGCGGACGAAGTTCTTTGGCGGGATTAGCTTCGTAAGCCAGAAGTGCGCGACGAAACCCTTGGCGTGCACCCCCGAATCAGTCCGCGACGAGCCGAAGACGGTGACGCGCGAGCCGTCTATCGAGGAAAAAACCTCCTCGACTACTTGCTGTACCGCAACGGCATTTTCCTGCCGCTGCCAACCGGAGTAGGAAGTCCCGTCGTATGCAATGACCGCTTTGTACTTGCGGCTCACTTGGCGAAGAACCTCTTGATTTCAGAGGCCCTTGACTTCGGCACGACGAGCACGCCGTCGCGTGTTGCCACGACGACGAGGTTATCGACCCCGAGGACCGAGACGCGCACGGAGTTGGAAATGCAGATATTGCCGGAGGAATCGAGCAAGGCGCAGTCTCCGCGCACGACGTTCCCGTTAGCATCGACGGGGAAATGGCGGCGAAAAGCCCCGTACCCGCCGACATCGTCCCAGCCGCAGTCGGCCGCCACGACTTCTACGCGAGGGAGCTTCTCCATGACAGCATAGTCAAAGGACACCCTCGGAAGAGACGAATAGAGCGCGCCGAGATTGCTGAGCGACGCGGCTCCGCGCCCGCCTACGGCGTTGAACACCGGCATGAGGCCCGTGGCATGGTCTGAAAACGCCTTCTTGAATACAGACGACCTCGCTATGAACATTCCGGCGTTCCAGAGGAAACCCTTCTTCACATACTCGGCGGCCTTGTCGGCTGGCGGCTTTTCCACGAACCGGCCCTTCTTTGGATCTACGTAGCCGTATTCTATCGCCGCGCGGTCGGGGCTGATTCCGAGAGTGACGATGCGCGGCTCTTTCCTTGCAATGGCCATCGCCTTGCGAATTGCCGCGCGAAAGGCCGCTGGGCGGCTCACCATCTGGTCTGCTGGGAGAAAGACGAGGACTGGATCGCCATCGCATCCGGCGCTCGCGGCGGCAACGCCAAGTGCAACTGCCGCGCCCGTGTCGCGGCGCATCGGTTCGCCGATAATGTTCGCGCAGGGAACTTCCGGGAGCTCCCGCCGCGTGACGGACACGAACGAGCGCGACGTCACGACGAAGAAATCCTCAGGAGCGAACACGCCGGAAAGCCTCGACACCGTCTGCCGCAGAAGGCTCTCGCCTCCGAAAACGTCAAGAAACTGCTTTGGACGCTTCGCGGTGGAAAGCGGCCAGAACCGCTCGCCTCCGCCGCCCGCGAGAATCACTGCCTTTGCGCCTGCAATAGTCTTTCCCATATTCGCTACTCCATTAGAAGCCTGTCGTCAAAAGGAACAAGGGCGCGCCCTCTCACAAACGCCGCGCCGTCCATCGCCGCCGAGCCCTCCGGCTTGACCTCCAAGAGAATAAGCGCCGTGTCGTGGCACTTCACTACGGGACCGGCCTTGTCTATCTTGAGAACCGTTCCCGGCGCGGCATCCCTCCACTCTTCTTCCATCTTCGCAACTTTCGAACGAAGCACCGCGAGCCGTCCGCCGTTCCCCTTCCGGCGAAAACGATCCGGAAGAAACGTGTAGCAGCAAGGCCAGGGATTGTAGGCCCGTATCCTGCGCTCGATTTCAATCACCGGGTGGTCCCAGTCGATAAGGCCGTCGGACTTCCTCAACTTCTTGACGTATGTGGCGTTAGCCGAATCCTGCTGGATTTCCGGCGGCAGCGCATCGTGGATCATGAGCCGCAGGGCCTTGGCGAGCGCGACCCCGCCGGCAATCGCGAGATCCGCCATGAGTCCGCCGCCGGTTGTGTCTGGATATATTGGCTCGAAGCTCTGGAGCATTATCGGCCCGTCGTCCAGCCCCTCGCCCATGCGCATCACGGTGACCCCGGTCATGCGGTCGCCTGCGGCGAGGGTGGCGACGACAGGTGCCGCGCCCCTGTATTTCGGCAGCAGGGAGAAGTGGCAGTTCACGCAGCCATGCGGCGGAAGCTCAAGAAGAGGCTTCTTCAATATCTGCCCAAACGCCACGACGGCCACGACATCGGGCTTCTTTTCCCGTATCCACGCCATAGGCTCGTCGTCGTTCACGCGCTCGGGCTTTATGATCTCTGTTATTCCGCGCTCGGCCGCGAACCTTGCGAGCGGACATGGGGTAAGGGTCTTTCCGCGCCCTGCGGGGCGGTCTGGCTGCGTGACGACGCCGACGACCTCAAGCTCACTCTCCCTGAGAATGGCCCGAAGACACTCCGCCGAAGCGGGCGACGACCCCATGAATACGACACGCATTGGCGTTCCAGCCCCCTCAGCGACTACGCGTTGAAACGCTCCTTGTCGATCCAGAGCCCAAGCGCCGGATTCGGTATGAAGTATATCTCCTCTCCATCGACGGTGTTGTAGCCGTAGGAAAGCTTGGTAGGATCGTATTTCGCCGCCATCTCCTCGTAGGAAGCGGACTTAAAGCCGACCCCCTCGACCTCCTCGCGCGTTATCTCCTTGACGCAATACGTTATCGAGAAGCGCCCGTCCGACGAGCCGTGGATGAGGTGCGCGGCGGCTCCCATGTTCGCCCTGAGGTCATCGGCGTCATCGCGCTTGAACACCTCGAGCGTGTGGAGGCGGCCACGGTAGCCGTATTTGCGGATGAGCCCGTCAACAGTCTTGTCCTCGCCGAACTGGTGGACGCCAGGAGCGAGAATGATGAGCTCGCCGCCGTCGGCCATCGCCATGCGCGTGCGGTAGATCGCCTTGTTGCCGAGCCACGTGGAGGTAAACTCCGACGGATCGAGATAGACGACGCACTTCTTGAGCCCATGCTCCACGTAGTCGATGTTCTTCTCCTGCGCGAGCTTGACGGCCTCGGTGAGGCAGTTGCGCCCCTCTCCGATGAAGATGCCGTGCGACTTGATCTTCCCTCCGGGCGCGGTGTTGACGGTGAGCACCCAGAGAATCGGGCGCTGCGCGACGAAGTGGTCGAAGGCGTAGTCGAATATGCGGCGGACGGGCGTATGGTCGCGGCCCATCGCCTTCTCCATTCCGCAAACGGCGCCGATCATGTGCGACTTGTTGATCATGTCCGCGCCGCCGCAGCCGACGAAGAGGTTCTTCGCGTGGTTCGCCATGCCGATCACCTCGTGGGGGACGACCTGTCCGGGAGAGACGATGAGGTCGTAGGAGGGATCCATGAGGAGCCTGTTCACCTCGACATCGACGGGATCCTTCCAGAGGCCTTCGGATATCTTCTCTATCTCCGCCGCAGGAACCTCACCGAGCTTCACGACGTCCGTCCGCCAGTTGTGGACGAGCATCCGCGAATACGGGATGTCGCCGAACATCGTCTTCCACTGCGTCTCAGAGACCGGCACGTGGGTGCCGAGCGCGGGGAGAATATCGACCTGAGCGCCCTTCTCGGAAAGGAGCCTGAAGAACACCTGCGTGATGAAACCGGCGTTCGAGTGGAAACGCGTGAAGTCTGGCGGGATCACGAGCGCCTTCTTGACAGCGCCCTTCCTCGCCTCCCAGTCCGCAAGGGCCTTTTCAAGAAGCTTCGCTATCTCGTCGTTCGAAAGCCCGCTTTCGCCTTTTGCGATTTCAAATATGTCCATGTCGCCTCCTTGCCATCATGCGAAAAGGCGCCTCACGTGGCGGTCGCCGATGTTGGCCTCGATCTCGCGGCCGATCACGGCCTCGCTGCGCTCGAGGGCGGGAATGTACTCGTCCTTCAGCTCCGCCGCGACCTTGAAGGAGACGTGGATGAGCTGGCGGAAGGACGGGTTGTATAGCGGTTCCGACTCGTCGTGGCGCAGGGTCTTCGCGAACGTCTGCGCGTCCCAGCCATCGACGACGTCCGGCGCGGGCAGCTTCGACTTGTCGACGTCGATCACCGTCGCGTAGGGCACGGTCAGCTCGTCCATGCGCGTAAGCGCGATGCGGTAGATCTTCTTCGCGAGCTTCAGCGCCTCGGGGTCGGCGAGCGCGAGGCCGATGATCTCCTCAAGCCACGTGGTGCCGGCGGTCTTGACGTGGATGCCCATGTCGTACTTGCGCACGAGGCGGCCCATGATCGGGTAGATCGAGAACTTGTCAGACCCGGAGTGGATCGAGAGCTTGAGGTTCGGCGGAAGGCCGAGCTCCTTCACCGCCCACTGGATGACCTTGAGGTCTTCCTCGAACTCCTTCTCGAACTGCGCGAGGTCGCCGACGTAGTCGACGCCCTTATTGAAGCGGCCCGTGAACTTCGGCGCAAACGTCTGCAACGGCACCTTCTCCTTGGCGAGCTCGGTGAGGATGTACTTGATTTCGTCAGGAGTCTGCGCAACATCGACCTCGTCCATCGAGACTTCCGTCACGAAGTTGTCAGCGCCCTTCTTCTCCGCGATGTGGCGGTAGATGCGCCCGGCCTCCTTGACCGCAGGCAGGTAGCGTTCCTCCATCGTGCCGGTCTTGCCGATATAGTCGGCGACGTCGATGGTGAAGAAGTCGCATGCGTCGATGAACTTGTCGACGTTAGTGAGGTTGATGTGGTCGGCGTCGCAGAAATACGCATCCGTGTAGCCAAGGGCCTTCACCGCCTCGTCGGCCTCCTTGCGCGTCTCCATCGGCTCGGTCCCGATGAGCGTATGCTCGCGGTTGGACTTGTTCCAGACCGGCGTGAAGTGGACGCCGAAATCCTTCTCGACCTTGATGAGCGCCTTGAGCTGGTTGACGGCCTCGTGGTTGAAGCGATCGCCAATGCCAAACGAATATTTTCCTATGGTCTTCATGTGGTTTCCCTTTCTGCGAGTTATATTCTAAAGCGAATAACGGATATTATACCAAAAACCAGCCTCGCTTACCTTCGGAATTTTCCGCATCGCTCCAAGCGGCGCTCGACGGCAGGGAAAACAAAAAAGCTCACGAAGCTCCAAAACATTCATTTCAACGAGCTTCGTTTGGAGGTGGGAAGCGGAGTTGAACCGCTGTAAGCGGATTTGCAGTCCGCGACCTAACCGCTCGGCCATCCCACCGGAAAAGTCGTGCGTATTATATCAGATTTCCCTCCGCCATGTCAAATGCACCGCATAAACTCTGCCTGATAACGCGCCTTCTCAATTTGTAACACGCAGAGAACTTTCCGACAATGCGCTTGACGAACCGCGACTGTTGTCACACCACAGGATCGGGGCAGTGTTCGCGACGGCCGCATTCGCGGCAGAATGCCCCTCTCCAGACGGAGTCGAACTGCTCGACAAGAGGATTGACGAGCGCTGGGTCATCGGTGAGGATGCCACTCTCGAAGTTGCGCTTCCGCTCAGACTTTGCGCCCATCCCCGCACCGGTGAGATTGGCGCTGCCGAAATACGCTTTCACTCCATCCACGATCATGCACTTGAAATGGACACGCGGACAGAGCATCCTCTCCATCGCCGTCCAAAGCGTCGGATAGCGGTCAAAATCATCACGCCAGTTCGGCCCCGGGTCTTTGGCATGAATAAGCCGCACCTCAATCCCGCGCTTCACCAATCCATCCAGCACCTCCAAGAACGGCACCATCTCCCGCCCGCCGGAATCGACATACATGTCCTTGATATCAGCAGTCGCAATCCACAGCCGCTCCCTCACCTGCGGCACAATCCCGCAGATGACAGCCTCGTAGATATCGCGGTTTGAAAGGAAGGTGGTCATGTATACCACTTGCAGGAATCTTATAACCTTACGTTCTCATGCATATGTTGATTGATCATAGACATTTCTTTGACGTCTCATCATCTATCCCTGCGATGTCACATTCGCGATGTTGCTTTTCGATAAATTCATCCACGGCGGCAATCATATTCTGCTCGCTTTCGATGTGAAAGATTTCAAACGAATCCATGATGAACTTCGCTACGCCATACTTCTCAAAAAGATCGACCAGTTGTGCACCGGTCAACCCCTTGGCAAACCGATACTGCTCGGCAGCAAAAACAAGATAGTCGGCTTCGCGGCTCATTAGAGCGCCTCCTGCGGATAGGTGAATTTACCAGTCAGCAACTCCTCTTCGACAAGCGAGGCCAGAAGTTGCGGACTATGGTGCCAAAGTTTCTGCCCCTCGTCGGATATTGCGGCATACGCATCCGAGGCAAAATACTTGTTCATGGCGGAGACTTCGTCGATACCGAGTGAATCGGCCAATATTCCAACAACGGCAGGCGAAACCACAACCGCCAAATAGGTGGCAAACTTTCTCGCATCCATCACAGCGCCTCCGTACTTACATGCCTGAGATAATGAAATGCCTTTGGCGCGGCAAACACAATCTGGTTGTATAGCTTACGCACCCTCAACTCATTGATTGTCGCTTCTCTACTTATGAAACCCTGCATGTAAAGACCAATAGTTGTATACACATCGTCATTCGCAACTGGCCCCATAATCAGGTCATAGCGAACACCTACAGATCTCCCCATTCTGTTTGCCGCCACAAAATCAAGCCAATCCTCCGAAGGCTGATCAAATCCTCTTGTAAGGCAAGCCGAGAAAGCGCTTTCATCAAAATCATATATATTGAGGACGGGACACCCACCTCTCCGCGCCACTACACTTTTTGCAAACCTAACTGCCTGTTCCCTGTTGGTTGTAGTGTAAAAACCAGAACCAAAGTCAAGCATCCGATTCGACTCAACGAGCATCGGTACTTTCACATCAACATTACTGGCATGGTAAAGTATCATGCTGAAACATCCTTAGACTGGCGAATATTATATCATTTTATCAGCCGTTCGTATACAGCCGCATCGCGAGGGGAGAAGCAGCAGAAGACAACTTCCATCTCCTCTGCATCCTCCGCCTCTCCGCGCCTCTGCGTGAGAAATTTACCAACCTCCCGCACAGCGATCTTCGCTGCGTCTTCGATGGGATAACCATACACGCCAGTGGAGATACAGGGAAAGGCTATCGTCTTGCAACCGTTCTCCGCCGCGAGCGCAAGCGAATTACGATAGCAGGCAGCCAGTTTCTCCGGTTCACCGTGCGCCCCATCGCGATAGACAGGGCCAACGGTATGAATGACGAACTTCGCGGGCAGCTTGAAGCCTGGCGTGATCCGCGCCTCGCCCGTCGGGCACCTCACACCCGGTCTCACCTCTGGCACCTTGAGACAAGCTTCGAACAGTTCTTTGCCAGCTGCGCGGTGAATCGCCCCATCAACCCCACCCCCACCAAGCATTACCTGATTCGCCGCGTTGACGATTGCGTCAACCGCCAACGTCGTTATATCGCCTTGGATGATTTTGACTTTCATAAGTGTATTTTCCATAACTTTGCCTGTCAGCAGTTGCCGACGAGGACGCGGGAAAGACGACGGCGGGCAATGTCGGCGAGACGGTGGACGGTCACAATGGGAGTAGGCGACGAATCCATCATCTGCCAGCGCGGGAAGAAGCGAGTGACATGTAGCGGAATATCCGGCGAAACTGACGCGACAAATGCGGCGACGACGTCAATGTCGGCATCGGAGTCGTTTCGCCCAGGCACGACAAGCGTCGTCACCTCGACATGACACCCAGTTTCATGAAGCATCTTGATCGTCCGGCACACGGCCTTAAAATCGCCGCCAACCCAATCGTAGTAGTCCTGCGACGGGCCCTTGAGATCAATGTTCGCAGCGTCAATGAGAGGCGCAAGCTCCGCAACCACCTCTTCGTTCGCACAGCCATTCGAGACAAGGACATTGAACATACCGCGCGCGCGTATCTCCTTTGCGCAGTCGCGCACGAACTCCCAGCCGACAAGCGGCTCGTTGTAAGTGTAGGCAAGGCCTATGTTGCCCTGCTCGTACTTAAGCCGCTCCGCGAGATCCGCAAGCTCGATAGGCGTCGCCATGCGGCACGGCACTTCATCGCCACCGTGCTGCGAAATCTCGTCGTTTTGGCAGAACTGGCAACGAAGGTTGCAACCATACGAGCCGACCGAGAGAATGTTGCTCCCAGGATGGAAAAACGCAATCGGCTTCTTCTCAATCGGATCAAGCGCAATCGACGAAATCTTCCCGTAATTTGCCGCGATAACACGTTCACCTTCCGTCCGCCGAGCGCGGCAGAATCCAGTCGCGCCGTCCGCAAGTCGGCAATGACGCGGACATGTTTTACAAACGACCTCTGTTAAAACTGCGTGCACGGTTTGCATATTCTGCGCGTTACACCCCGCAAGTCGCCATGGGGCCGTATGCTCAGGCAGGGGCGATCGAGACGAGTCCGGCACCGGCCGAAAAACCAGCGCCGAAGCCAGCCACAAGCACATTTTCACATCCGGCCGCAAGCGCGCCGGACTCCCTCGCTTTCGCTATGGCAAGGGGAATCGAGCATCCGCCTGGGTTCTTGAGGCTCTCGTCGATCGCAAGGAAGCGGTCGGCGTAGCCTATCGACTTTGCAAGCTGGCGAACCATGTAGGGATTTGCCTGATGCGGCACAAAGAGCTCTGGAGAGGGGCCTGGCCAGGAAATAAACGCCTTGAGAAACGCCGACACCTCCGTTGCGACAAACGTAAAGACCTTCATGCCGTCCATCCGAATAGGCCCTGCCTCTGGGCACAAAAGGGCTTCGTCGCATCGCGAGAGAAAATCAAACCGGCTTTCCCCTTCGCCCTTGGACGAGACGAGCGTGCAGGTGGCGGCGTCAGAGAATATTCCACCAGTCGCATGGTCCGAAGTATCCACAAGGCGGGTCTGGGCATCGCCGCTTACGACAAGGACGCCCTTTCCCATGTCCGCCGCGATGCGCCCTGCAAGATACAGGGCGTAAGGATATGCGCTGCAGGCCATCTGCACGTCGAAAGCAGGCGTGCGAGGCGAAAGGCCGAGATGCGAAGCGATTCGAACGGCAAGGGAAGGGAAGCGTTCGTCGGACGAAAACGTCGCGGCAACCACGGCTCCGACTTCCCCGACGTCGCCAATCTTCTCGGCGGCCGCCGTCGCAAGCTCACGCAACGCAGTCCTGCCGTCGCCAATGGAATACGAGATATTTCCTATCGAAATCCGTGGAACGACTGTCATAGCACGATGTTGGCAAGATCGGGGATGCGGCTTTCCATCCACTCGCGGCAGACGGCCATTATTCCCTCTGCCGTAGTATCGTCGCCTACATCCTCGACGGCCTTGGCGTATTCGTCGAGGTCGGCACGGGTGAGTTTGGAGAGAAGCTTCGAGATGACAGGGATGTATGTTGCAGGCATGGAAAGCTCGTCAACACCCATCGCGGCCCAGAGGACGCCGACAAAAGGATCAGACGCAGACTCGCCGCACACCCCAACGCGAATTCCGTTTTTCCTGGCCGCCGAGACTACCATGCGCATGAGCTTGAGCACGGCGGGGTTTGTGGTCTGGTAGAGCCTTGCAACGGACTCGTTGCCCCTGTCGGCGGCCATCACATACTGCACAAGGTCGTTGGTGCCAACAGAAAAGAAATCGACATGGCGGGCGAGCGCGTCCGCGTTGATGGCCGCAGACGGGACCTCTATCATTGCGCCGACCTTTATGCCGTGGTCATACGCAATTCCTTCGCGATCAAGGCCCGCCTTGACCTCGGAGAGGATTTCCGCCGACTGCCGCAGCTCCTCTATGCAGGACACCATCGGGTACATGATGCGGATGTTGCCGCGCGACGACGCCTTAAGTATCGCGCGAAGCTGCGTTTTGAAGACCTCCGGATTCGACAGAAGGTAGCGTATCGACCTGTTGCCGAGAAACGGGTTCGGCTCCTGCTGCCGGGTGTCGCTGCGCTGGGAGATGCTCCTTACGAGCTTGTCGCCTCCAATGTCGAGAACCCTGATGGTCGCGGTGGCAGACGGAGAAATCGTAGATACGAAATCGGCGAGCGACGAATAGGCACCAAGCTGCTCGTCTTCCGACGGCTCGCAGCCGGAATTGATCCAGAGGTATTCGCTTCTGTACAGCCCCACGCCGCGCGCTCCAAGCTCGCGCACGCCCTCGAACGGCGCGCCTGGCTGGAGATTGGCGCAAAGAAGGACCTCTCCGCCTCCTCTAAGACGCCCGGACTGCGACCCGCGCGAAAGAACCTCCTCCGAAAGCTCCTTCTGCCGCTCTATGATGTCGCGAAACTCTCGTATGGCGGCGGCATTGGGCGACACCGTCACGGTGCCGGCGGTTCCATCGAGAAGAACCGTCTCGCCCGGAACGACAAGCGTCGTTATGTTGCCAAGCCCCGTGACCGCCGGAATGCCCATCGAACGCGCCAGAAGCGCGACGTGGCTCGTCGTCGAGCCCCTGTTGGTCGCAAACCCAAGCATGAGATCGCGCGGTATCTGCACTGCCTCCGAAGGAGTTAGGTCGTCTGCGACAATCACAGAGGGGATGGAAAGCCCGGCCACGGGATTCGCGTCAACTCCGAGAAGGTTCTTAAGAAGACGCCTCTCGACGTCGTCGAGGTCGCGCACGCGCTCGCGGAAGTAAGGGTCGCTCATCCGCTCGAACATCGAACGCGCCCTTGCGGCTGTGCGCCTCACGGCGGCCTCGGCGTTCAAGTGGTCCTCCAGGATGTGCTTTTCCGTCTCGCCCACAAGCACTGCGTCCTCGAGGAGCATGAGGTGGCACTCGAATATCTTAACGTCCTGGCGGCCGGTGCGTTCACGCAGCGTGGCTATCATGGCCTCAAGTCCACGAGCCGCCTCTACGCGGGCGCGCCTCAGCCGGGCGACTTCGTCAACTTCTCGCCCGGGGGGAACCGCGTACTCCGGGACGGGGATTTCGCCGTCGCCACGGTAGAGAAAGACAGGACCGGCCGCAAATCCCCTTGCGGTCGCAAGCCCCGTCACTTTCCGCATGGCGCGGTCACTGCTCATCAGGTATGTCGAACTTGCGCCCGACAAGGGCCTCGAGTTCGTCCAACGCCTCCTTCGCCTGCGGACCTGATGCCGTAACCTTCAGCACCGTCCCGCAGACAGCCTCAAGCGTCATAAGCGCCATTATCGACTTGCCGGAAACGACATTGCCGTCCTTCTCGACCTCGATGTCGGCGTCGAACCGGCTTGCCTGTTTCGCGAACAGCCCGGCAGGCCTGACGTGCATGCCGTACTTGTTCAGCAGTTTCATCTCGCGCATGAGTTTTTCAGCCATGCTACCTCCCGTTTTTCCTGTATGTTGCAGATTCCGCACGCTCCGCGCGGCGGCGGAGATGCTCCGAAAGCTCGAGCGCCGGATCGCGCCCGGACATTATGAGCTTCTGCTGCATCGCCGCAGTCTCGACGAGGTTCACGAGGTCGCGGCCCTCAGACACGGGTATCACGACATTCGGAATCTCAACTCCGAGTATTTTCTTCACGTGGCGGGTCTGTCCGGTGCGGTCGATTTCGCCGCACACGTCCTTGAGCCGCTTGAACGATATTATAAGCTGAAGGCGCTTCTCGCCGCGAACGGCGGAGACTCCGAAGAGGCTCGGTATGTGCATTATGCCGATCCCCCGGATCTCCATGTATCCGGCGGTCGATTCAGACGCCGAGCCGAAGATAAGGTTGTTCCCCACCTCCTTGCGCAGGCACGTGAGATCGTCCGCGATAAGGGCGCAGCCCCTCTTGATGAGGCCGAGCGCCGTCTCGGACTTGCCGAGGCCTGGATCGCCCTCGAAGAGGACGCCGAGCCCGCAGACCTCCACCATCGTGCCGTATATCGACATCGAAGGCGCGGCCAGTCTCTCGAGCACGAACGCGCTGAGGCTCGCAAAGACTCGCGTCTTGAGCGGAGACGTAAGGGCAACCCCTCCCGCCCCCTCGATGAGCCTCACCTCGTCGCACGTCGGCTTCTGCCCGTTCGTATATACGAAGCAAAAAGCCTTAAGATCGAGAATCGCGCGCATGCGGGCGAGACGCGTACCGGAGTCGAGAGACTTCAGGTACGCCATCTCGGCCTTGCCTATGAGCTGGATCCTTCCGGCGGCGAAATGCGTGTAGAACCCCGTAAGGGCGAGACCGGGCCTGTTGACTATCGGCTCTCCGATCTCGCGCTCAAGGTTCGCCTCGCCCGCCACGAGCGTAAGGGCAAGGGACGAGCGCCCGGCTTCGAGGAAGCCTGCGACCGTGACCGGCCTGCCCTTTTCGTTCGCCTTTACCGGAAGAGTCTTCATCGCGCACCAATCAGTTCTTCACCGAAGCCGCGCGCTGGCGGCGCACCGCGCCCTTGCGCGACTTGACGCGCATCTTGAGGAGCTGTCGCTCCGCGCGCGCAGCGGCCGCGTCGATCACACTCTTCGCGGATTCGGAAAACTCCTTCGCGCCGACGGCGGTGGATCCGAGCCTGTTGGCGACGACTTCCGCCATGTACATGTGCTTCTTCGCGTCGATGTCGATCACGAGCTGCACCTTTGTAACCTTCGGAAACTTCTCGGCGAGCCTCGCCATGCGCTTCTCGGCATATTCCTTGAGCGACTCAATCCTGACGTCGCTGTGCCTTACTGTTACTTCTATGCTCATCTTCTTCCTCCTTTTCGTGGTTTTCGGATTACATCCTGAAATTCTCGCCCAGGTACTTTTCCCTCACTTCCGGATCCGACACCAGTTCGTCGCTCGTGCCCTCCTTGAGGAGGCGGCCGTTATACACGAGATACGCCCGGTTGACGACGGAAAGCGTCTCGCGGACGTTGTGGTCCGTTATGATTATCCCGAGCCCGCCCGCGGCAAGCTTGCGGACAATGTCCTGTATCTCGCTCACGCTCAGCGGATCGACGCCGGCGAACGGCTCGTCAAGCATGAGGATCGCCGGCCTGCGCACCATGGCGCGCGCGATTTCAAGCTTGCGCCGCTCTCCACCGGAAAGGGTGTAGGCCGGCTGCTTTGCGACCTTCATGAGGTCGAAGGGCGCAAGAAGCTCTTCTGCGCGGGCGATGCGCTCGCGGCGCCTCATCGGAATCGTCTCGAGAATCGCCATGACATTGTTCCAAACGGAAAGCTTGCGGAAGATGCTCGGCTCCTGGGCGAGGTAGCCGAGGCCCTTTCGCGCCCGCTTGTAAACGGGAAGACCTGTGATGTCCTCGCCACGGAACATCACCCTTCCGCCATTGGGCTTTACAAGCCCGACAATCATGTAGAACGTCGTAGTCTTCCCGGCTCCGTTCGGACCGAGTATGCCAACGATCTCGCCGCGCGAGCACGACACGCTCATCCCGCTTACGACGGTCCTGTCGCCGTATATCTTCATGAGCCCGGTCGCCTCGAGGTCGGGACGACCACGCTCGGCGTTCTCGGCCGCCATTTTGCTCATAGCCTCCATCACAGGATCGCTCACAGCCCCCCCTTCCTGTCTTTCCCGCGTCCGATCTTCAGCTCGGACCCAAGGACCTCTACCTGCTCGGCGCCGAGCCAGAACTTCACTACCTTGCCTGCGACCTCGTCGGACGAACCGCTGGAAAGCCTGGCAAGGCGGTCTCCGCCGTCTCCGTACATCTCAATCTGCCCGGGCCCGCGGCGGAACACTGCCGATTCGCACGAACCGCGGCGCGTGTCGTTCGAGACCGTCACGTTTCCCGATGCGACCACGCGATCAAGCCCGTTGGACGGCGAGAAAAAGGCGAATATGGTGTCGGCGCAGAGACGGCAGTCCTCGCCGTAGTCAACGACGGCATTGCCTTCGAAACATGCAACTCCAGCTGACCTGTCGAGGTCTGCGCGCACCGACGATATGCTTGCGCGCTCCGCGGCCTTCAAGCTGACGAACGAGCCGTCCGCCGCATCACCGCCGGAAGAGACTGCCGGAACGGGGACGACGGGGCCGCCCACCGGATCGGGACCCGGGAGGAGAAGCACGGAAAGGATCGCAACCGCCGCAATCACAGCCCACCTCCGAACTTCAAGTCCTCCGAAGAAATAGACGAACCGCCAAAAGACATGAGGTAGTCCTCAGGCGAAGAAAAATATACGTCACGCCCGGAGAAAACCGTCTTGCCTCGCGTCATCTTCATCGTGCCGGAAACCCAGCCGCTCTTGGTGTTCCTGTCGAACACGCAACTTGACGCCTCGATCCGCGAATCCTCAGCGCCCTTCTCGTCAAGCTTGCGTATAACCACGCCCTCGGCCCAGACAAGGCCCTCCTTGATGAATATCTTGGCGCGCTTAGCGGCAATGGAAAGCTTTACGGCTCCGTCAGGATGCGTCTCTACGGGAACGACGATTCCCTCCGCCGGCTCCATTGCCTGGGCCACGCAGTTTGAATACGCAACCTGCAGACGCTCGGCCTCGCGCGTGAGCATTTCGCGCCTGCCAGTCCAGTCCGTCATGGAAAAGGCGATCACTATGGCGAGAACGGCGCTCATCCACGGCCTCCTTCAAGCATGATCGCCCTGAACGCCTCGATTTCCGCGTCCGAGACGCCGCACCCTCTGGCAAACACCTCGCAGCATTCGCGAACATCCTCGCCGCCTACGGAATGGAGGTAGGCAAGGAGAGCCTCCATGCTTTCCGCACCTGCGCTCGGCAAGCCGAGGGCCGGCGAGCTAAAATCCCAATCGCGGCGGAGATCCTCCTCTGAGACGCCAAGAAGCCCGTTGAGGAGAAGTGCGAGCGTGCCGGTGCGCTCGCATCCGTCAGAGCAGTGGAAGATCGCCGGATACGCGTCTTCGCGGAGAAGGCGGCGGAATATCCGCATGAAAGGCTCGCGGCCCTTTACGATGTCGTCTATGGAAGCCCCTGCCGGGAACGGGACCTTCAGCCAGGAAACGCCATCTCCAAGAAGAGAATCCTGCATGAGCACGGCCTCTTCCCGCTGGCGAAGCTCAATGTCGGTCCTGATGCGAAACTCCGAACGCATGTACTCAAGCCCAGGGCCCGTTACATTCGCCGCGCCCGGCTCGTAGACGGGGGAGAGGGCAGAGCCGCCCTTCCTACGTGCGCCCGCCCTTAGGCCCGCCGAGCGGAACAGCATGTTCTGCCTAACCCTGCGACCGCCCAAGCCAACCCAGCCGCCAAGATCGCGGAAGTTCGCAAGCCCCTCGACACGAAGAAGCCTTGGAGGTTCAAGAGCCGTCTCGAAGCTCGATGCAGAGCCCTTGCCGAATCCGGGAACGACCACACCCCACGAATACCTGCGGCCAAGCTCAAGATTGGTGATATATGCCTCTGCCGCATTCGTTATCGAGAACACCTGCCGTTCCCCGCCCTCCGGCTTTACCGCAAGGAGAGTCTCGGCGAACGTGCCGTCTGCGGCGCGCGTACCGGACCACTCTAGTTTCACTGGAGGCTGCACCGCCGCCCCTGCCGCGCCGACATGGACGACGGCGTCTTTCGCAGGAGATATCGTCGCGATTGAAGCGACAACGAGGATGTCAGCGAACGGCAGCATTGATTTCGAGGAGGACCTTCCAGAGATTGCCTACATCGGAAAACTTTATGGCATTGGCCGCGTCCGATTTCGCGACCTTTGGATTGACGTGCGTCTCCATGAAGACACCGTCAACCCCTGCGGCTACGGCCGCACGTGCGATCAAAGGCGCAAACCTGCCGTCGCCGCCGGAGGAAGCCCCGAGGCCGCCAGGCCGCTGCACGGCATGGGTCGCGTCCATGACCACGGGATAGCCGAGCTCGCGCATTATCGCCAGCGAGCGCATGTCAACGACAAGGTTGCGGTAGCCGAACGAACTACCGCGCTCGCAAAGGACTATGCGCCTATTTCCGGCGGACTCAATCTTGCGGACGACTTCTCGCATGTCCTCGGGAGCCATGAACTGGCCCTTCTTGACATTGATGACAGCGCCCGTCTCCGCCGCCGCGACTACAAGATCAGTCTGGCGAACGAGAAAAGCCGGTATCTGGATTATGTCGCAGACCTGCGCGACCACCTTGGCCTGCCACGGCTCGTGGATGTCGGTGAGAACAGGCACGTCGAACTTGGAGCGTATCTCGGAAAGGATCTCAAGCCCGGCGTCTATTCCAGGGCCGCGGAACGAATCAATGCTCGTGCGGTTTGCCTTGTCGAAACTCGCCTTGAAGACATACTGGACGCCAAGCCGTTTCGCGAGCGAGGAAAGGCGTCTTGCAAGGTCAACGGCGCACTGGCGGGACTCGATCACGCACGGACCCGCAATAAAAACAAGACTGCCGCTTCCGAAAGCGACGCCCTTATCGACTGGTATGGTTTTCACGACTTGGATTATACCAAAAAAGAGCGTGGAAATCCACTATTTGCCCCGACTACGCGCCATAGGCTTGACGAGGAGAGTCGCCACATGGTAGAATAAGCGCATATCAGCAATGACAGTCTGGCTTGTAAACCCCTTCTACAACACCCCGCTCGAGGGCATGCGCCCCGAACGATACTACCTCATGGCCGAGGCATTCGCGAGGGCCGGTCACCATGTAATCTACTGGACGAGCGACTTCTCGCACGCGATGAAGCGCCAACGCGAGATCGTGGCGCCCGAATGCGCCGCGCCTTCCATAGAGGTGCGCATGGTGCCGACGCTGCCGTATCCGAAGAACATCTGCCTCGCGAGAGTCAGGAGCCACATGCGCCTTGCGAAGGACTGGCTGAAGGAGGCCAGGAAATGCAACCGGGCCCCGGAGCTCGTCGTCTCAAGCATGCCGCCGCTCAGTCTCTGCGAAAGCGCGATGAAGTTCGCGAGGGAGCGCGGTGCGCGGTTCGTCGCCGACGTCAACGACGCCTGGCCCGAGACATTCGAGAGAATTCTGCCTCGCGCCCTTCTCTGGCCTATGCGCCGCGTAGCCCGCCGGATATACTGCGGCGCCGACGGCGTGTGCGCTGTCTCGAAAAGGTATCTCGACCTTGCCGCATCGTACGGGTCGCGGGCTCCGTCGTTTCTAGCGACGCACTGCATCGACATGGCTGGAAGGCCTGCCGCCAGGAAAGAGAGGCGCGAAGGCCCGCTTCGCCTCGTCTATGCCGGCAACATGGGCCTTTCCTACGACCTGAAGACTCTCGTTGATGCCGTCGCCGCGACGGAAAACGCGACGCTCGACCTTGCAGGCAATGGCCCGGACAGGCCAAAGCTCGAATCGCTTGTGCAGGCGGCCGGTCTTGGCGGCAAGGTGAAGTTCAGAGGCTACATGGGGGCCGAGGGGCTGGCGACGCTTCTTGCCGAATGCGACATCGGGGTCGTGCCGATGTTCCCTGAAAGCTGCGTAGGCGTTCCAGGCAAGATCGCCGACTACGCGAGGGCTTCGCTCAAAGTCATCGAAAGCCTCGGCGGCGAGGCGGGCGAACTCGTCAGGATCCACGGCGCGGGATCGCACTACGAAGCGGGAAACGCCGATTCGCTGCGCAGTGCAATCGAACGCGTCCGCCGCGACATCTCAGCCCCGTGGGACGCAGACGGCTTCGCGGCGGAATTCGACGCCCGGAAGACAATGGACGGCCTCGTCAGCTGGGCCTGCGACCTCTGAGCAAAAAGTTTTTTTGCACAGAGCGAGAAATTTATGATATACTACGCGCCAATGAAACACATGGGAATCATTCGAATTAGCATTAACCTTGGTGGATGCACGTCCGCCGGGGAATTCGTTGCTTAGTTTCGACGGCTCCCCAGTTCACCAAGTAAGACGGCGGATTCCAGGAAAGGGATTCCGCCGTTTCGATTTATATGCAAAGGAACACAGGAGAAAAACGTATGACAGAGCTGAAGGAAATATCGTCGCGCATAAAGGAACTGCGCGAGATAGGCGGCAAGACGACGGCGGAGATGGCCCGCCTCACCGAAGTAAACGAACGCGACTACATCGCAATAGAGGCCGGGAAGATGGATCCTCCGTTCACCTTCCTGCACAAGTGCGCTCTCGCGTTCGGAATCGACATAACCGCCCTTCTCGAGGGGCGCAGCGCGAAGCTCTCCCATTTCCAGGTGAACCGCGCAGGACAAGGGCCCATCACCGTCAACGAGCAGGGGATAGTGATACGCAACATGGCGGCGATGTTCAAGGACCGCCTTGCGACGCCATACTTCGTGACTTACGAATACGACGAGCGCCAGCAGAAGCTGCCGATCCACACGACTACCCACGCCGGCCAGGAGTTCGACTACGTGGTCTCCGGCTCGATGCGCGTCAAGGTAGGCGACCACGAGGAGACGCTTGGGCCGGGCGACTCCATCTTCTACAAGTCCTCGACTCCCCACGGCATGATAGCTGTCGGCGGCGAGAAGTGCACATTCATAGCGATGGTCATGGCGGGCGACACCGCCGAGCAGTCGCTTCCGATGGTCCGCATGCGCCGCCGCAAGCCGAACGAGCCGCTCCTCGCCGAGAAGTTCGTGAAATGCGAGGAGGACGGCGACGGGAAGCTCGTCCACATCTCCTACGAGAACGACAACGACTTCAACTTCGCCTTCGACATAGTCGACGAGATCGCGAAGAAAGACCCGAACAAGCTCGCGATGCTCCACGTCTCGGCGCACATGCGCGAGAGGCGCTTCACGTTCAAGGACATGATGGAGCAGTCGAACCGAGTCGCCAACTACATGGTCTCGCTCGGAATCGGCAAGGGCGACAAGGTGATGCTCATATTGAAGCGCCACTTCCAGTTCTGGCCCACGATGCTCGCCTGCCACAAGCTCGGCGCGATAGCGATTCCCGCGACGAGCCAGCTCAAGGCGCACGACCTCACCTACCGCTTCAAGGCGGGCGACGTCAAGGCGATTTTCTGCACTGGCGACGGCGACGTCTCGATCGAGGCCGACTCGGCGGAGAAGGAAATCGGCGCGAAGCTCGTAAAGGTGCTCGTCTATGGAAAGCGCGAGGGCTGGCACGACTACAACGCCGAGGTCCCCGCGTTCTCCGACGTCTTCGAGCGCACGGCTGATTCGCCGCGCGGGAACGACCCGATGCTCATGTTCTTCACGAGCGGGACTACCGGCTATCCCAAGATGGCTCTCCACAGCTGCAAGTATGCGCTCGGCCACTTCGTTACGGCGAAGTACTGGCATCTCGTAGAGCGCGACGGGCTCCACTTCACCATCTCAGAGACGGGCTGGGGCAAGGCGCTCTGGGGCAAGTTCTACGGCCAGTGGCTCTGCGAAGGCGCGGTCTTCACCTACGACTTCGAACGTTTCGACGCGGAAAAGGTGCTGCCTATGTTCGAGAAATACGGCATCACGACGTTCTGCGCTCCGCCGACGATCTACAGGATGCTCATAAAGGAGGACATCTCCAAGTACGACTTCACGTCCGTCCGCCACGCGACGACGGCCGGAGAGGCGCTGAACCCGGAGGTCTGGACGCAGTTCGAACGCGCGACAGGCCTCCAGATCGCAGAGGGCTTCGGCCAGACGGAGACGACGCTTTCGCTTGCGAATCTCCTTGGCGACGAGCTTGAGCCCGGTTCCATGGGCAAGCCCGTCCCCGACTACGGCGTCGATCTCGTCGATGCGGACGGCAACACCGTGGCGCCTGGCGACAACGGGGAGATCGTCATCCGCACCGACCGCGCCAACCCGCACCCCGGGATATTCCTCGGCTACTACAAGGACGAGGAGAAGACCGACGAGGTGTGGCGCGGCGGCTTCTACCACACGGGCGACCTCGCGTGGAAGGACGAGAACGGCTACTACCACTACGTTGGCCGCGCAGACGACGTCATCAAGAGCTCCGGCTACCGCATAGGCCCGGCCGAGATCGAGAACGTCATAATGGAGCTTCCATACGTCCTCGAGTGCGGCGTTTCCGCCGCGCCAGACCCGATAAGGGGCCAGGTCGTGAAGGCTTCCATCGTGCTTGTAAAGGGCGTCCAAGGCACCGACACGCTCAAGGAGGAAGTGCAGCGCTACGTTAAGGAGCACACCGCCCCCTACAAGTACCCGCGCATAGTCGTCTTCAAGAGCGAGCTCCCGAAGACGATCTCCGGCAAGATCCAGCGCAATCTCCTCTGACGATGGAAAATCGCAGATTGCCTGCGCGGATCACCCTCTTCGCCGGCCATTACGGCAGCGGGAAGACGAACATAGCGATAAACTACGCGCGCTGGATAAGGCGCAGCGCGTCCGGCGGCGGGATGCCGCCGGACGTGACGGTCGCCGACCTTGACATCGTAAACCCGTATTTCCGCACGAAGGACTCCGCGGCGGAGCTTGCCGCAGAGGGCATTGGGCTTGTCGTCTCGGAATACGCGAACTCCAACGTCGACTTCCCGGCGCTCCCGAAGGAGCTCTACGCCCTTGCGGGAAACGATGGATACGCGGTCATGGACATCGGCGGAGACGACCGCGGCGCTCTTGCGCTCGGAAGATACAGGGACGACATCGTCTCGGGCGGCGACTACGAGATGCTCGGCGTCGTAAACGCCTCTCGTCCTCTGACGCGAACGCCGGAAGACGCAGTGGAAGTTCTGCGCGAGATAGAGTCGGCCGGGGGAATCCCGTTCACCGGCATTGTCAACAACACAAACCTCGGCCAGGAGACTGTCGCCTCGGACGTTACGGAATCCGTGCGCTTTGCGGAAGAAGCCGCCCGCATCATGGGGCTTCCATTGCGCTTTACGTGCTGCGAAAAGTCCCTCGCGGAAAAGCTTGAGGGCCAGTTTGCCAGGTTTCCCTCGGACGGATCGCTGTTCCCGCTCGAAATCCAACGACTCTACTACCATTCAATTGAAAGTTCCTAAATGCTTGTCGCGTCGGGATGCCTCCGTGTGCGCCGACCGCCCGACCCGTCGCTTCGGGATGCTCGCTCGGTCTCGTTCACTTCGGACCTCGTTGCGCCTTTCACGCTTAGACAATCTGCTCCGCTCAGCCTGACGTGTAAGTTGAGAGTGTAGAGTGGAAAGTGTAGAATTGTGGACGATCCACCATTCTACATTTTCAATTCTCAACTATCAATTTCGCAACTGCCTCACTCGCGACATCCCTCCGCTCCGGCTGACTTCCACGCCTCATCCCTTAAAGGCGTAGCGTCTTGGTGTGCGGCAGCGAAGGCGCGGGGTTGCACGAGAGCTAGCGCAGGGATCGCCACCGCCGGAGTTGTTTCGCTTGACGCGGCGCATTTCGGAGAGGGGAATGGCTCGTCACGTCATATAGACTTACGTGCGAGGCGGTGAAGCGACTCCCGTAGCGTACGGGTCGGGCGACACCCGCGCCGAAGCGAGCATCCCGAAGCGACGGCGACAAAACGCCGAACCATTCTATCCTTGACTTTCAACGGTTCAAAACTGTATAATTCTATTTAATAACAACGCTATGGAGAAGCGCAAATGGAAGACATTCAGAGCCTTTTGGAAAAGATAAACCGCGAGGGAGTCGAAAAGGCGGAGGCGGAGGCCGCGAAGATAATATCCGCCGCGACTGCAAAGGCGGAGGGAATCGTCGCCGCAGCCAACGCACAGGCAAAGAAGACTGCCGAGGAAGCAGAGAAGGCCGCGAGCGACTTCGAGGCCCGCGCCTCCGAGACTGTCAGGCAGGCGGCGCGCGACTTGGTGATAAAGGTCGAGTCGTCCGTAAAGGAGCTTCTCGAAAACATCCTCGTCAAGAACGTGGAGGCGGCATTGGGCGACGAAAAGGCCGCTATCCAACTCGTCGAGAAGGCGATTGCCGACATCTCCGGCCAGGCCGAGATAACGTGCGGCCCGGAGCTTGCAAAGGCCCTCGCGGCGCAGCTCGCAGGCAAGGGGTCTATCAACGTCACCATCGACGACACGGCCGGATCCGGCTTTTCGGTGAAGGTCGATGGCGGGCGCGTCGAAAGCGCATTCACAGCCGACGTCATCGCGGACGAGCTCGCAAAGCGCCTGCGCCCCGAACTCGCCAAGCTCCTCAAATGACGGCAGACTACATAGTCTCCTCCCTTCCAGCGCTTTCGCTCGAAGCTCCGCCTCCAATTTCATGGGAGAGGTTCGTCGAGTTTTCCGGACTGCGCGAAGCGGACTTGTCGGCGTGGAAGGACCTGGAGACCCAGCTCAGGAACGCGGCGGCCGAGGCGCGCGCCGGGGACACGAGCTTCAACCGTCCCGCCGAGGGATGCTCGCTCTACTGGAAGAGCCGCGTAGCGGCGTGCTTCCGCGAGGCGGACGTCGCCAAGAGGGACCTACTGATCGACAAGGTCTGGTGGGACGCGGCAGGCGAGCTCACTCCCTCGTGGAGCCCCTTGGGGCGCGGCGCAATCGCCACATACGCAATCAGGCTCAGGCTCGTCCTAAAGCGTGCAAAGATATCTAAGGAGGCCGGGAGCGCCGCATTCGAAAAGATGGCTGGCGCGACCGATGCCGATTTCCTGCAATCAGTCCAAAACAAAGCGAAGGCGGATACCAAGAAATGACAGCAACAGGAAATATCGTCGCCGTAAACGGCAACATGATAACGGTGGCGTTCGAAGGCGCAGTCGCGCAGAACGAAGTAGGCTACGCAAAGTGCGGCGACATGAAGCTGATGGCCGAGATCGTCCGCGTGCGCGGCCAGAAGTGCGACATGCAGGTATTCGACGCTACGACGGACCTCGCGGTCGGCGACGGCGTCGAGTTCACTGGCGAGCTTCTCGCCGCAGAGCTCGGGCCTGGCATGCTCGCGCAGGTCTACGACGGACTCCAGAGCCCCCTTCCCGAACTTGCGAACGAGGCCGCAAAGATATCAAAGGACGCCGGCTTCTTCCTCCAGAGGGGAATGCACGTCAGCGGGCTACCACGTGACCGAAAATGGGATTTCCACCCTCTCGCAAAGGTCGGCGACACTGTTGCCGCAGGCGACTTCCTCGGCTGGGTCACCGAGGGGATCTTCGACGACAAGACGATGCCCGGCCACAAGATCATGGCGCCCTTCGCGCTCAACGGCCGCTACACGGTGAAGTCGATAGCGCCAGCCGGCGACTATACGGTCGAAGAGGTGATCGCCGAGCTTGAGCCTGTAGCCGACGGCCGCCAGGGCTCCAGGGGCCGCGCCGCGGTGCAAGTGAAGATGATGCAACGCTGGCCGGTGAAAGTCCCGATCAAGTGCTTCGCGGAGAGGCTCGAGCCCACGGAAACACTCGAGACGACCGTGCGGACGATAGACACGTTCTTCCCAGTGGCCGTAGGCGGGACCTACTGCATACCAGGGCCCTTCGGCGCCGGAAAGACGGTCCTCCAGCAGACGACGGCCCGCTACGCCAAGGTTGACATCGTCATATCCGCCGCGTGCGGCGAGCGCGCGGGAGAGGTCGTGGAGACGCTCAAGGAATTTCCCGAGATCGTGGATCCCAGGACCGGCCAGTCGCTCATGAAGCGCACGATAATAATCTGCAACACCTCGTCAATGCCGGTCGCGTCGCGAGAGGCCTCCGTATATACGGCGGTGACGCTAGCGGAATACTTCAGGCAAATGGGCCTGAACGTCCTCGTGCTCGCAGACTCGACGTCGCGTTGGGCGCAGGCGATGCGCGAGCTTTCCGGCCGCCTCGAGGAAATACCTGGCGAAGAGGCGTTCCCCGCTTACCTCGAGTCGCGCATAGCGGCGTTCTACGAGCGCGCAGGGCGCGTGAGGCTCGGCAACGGGCTTGTAGGGTCCGTGACAATCGGAGGAACGGTCTCCCCCGCCGGTGGCAACTTCGACGAGCCCGTCACGCAGGCGACGCTCAAGGTCGTAGGCGGTTTCCACGGCCTTTCGCGCGCCCGTTCCGACGCACGCCGCTACCCAGCGATAGACCCGCTCGACAGCTGGAGCCACTACAACTCGGTCATCGAGCAGAGCCGCGTCGAAAAGGCGCGCCAGTGCCTGCGCAAGGGCAGCGAAGTCGGCCAGATGATGAAGGTAGTCGGCGAGGAGGGAACGTCCATCGAGGACTTCACGACCTACCTCAAGGCTGAGTTCCTCGACGCCGTGTATCTCCAGCAGAACGCATTCTCCGACACCGACGCGACGACGCCCGCCGAAAGGCAGAGGATCATGTTCGACGTGGTGGAGAAGGCGCTATTGGCGGAATACCCGTTCGCCGACAAATCCGCCGCGCGCAAGTTCTTCATGGATCTCCAGCAGACATTCATCGACTGGAACGACAAGCCTTCCGATTCGGAAGACTTCACCCGGACGAAGCAGGAGCTCGAGAGGAAGATCGCCGAGGCTTCCGCCTCCTAAAACCGAAAGGCACCAAACGATGTTCAACAACAGAATCTACCACAAGATAGACGCCCTCTCGGGATCGATTGCGACGCTGCGCGCCGAAGGAGTAAAATACGGGGAGATCGCCGAGATCGAGTCTCGCGCGGGGACTTCGCTCGCGCAGGTCATAAAGCTCGACGGCCCGAACGTGACGCTGCAGATATTCGCTGGCGCAAGAGGCGTAGATACGGCCGCGAACGTCCGCTTCCTCGGCGAGACGATGAAGGTCTCCTTCTCCGACGAGCTTCTCGGCCGCGCGTTCACTGGAGCCTGCCGCCCGCGCGACGGAGGGCCGGAGATAGAGGGCGAGGCCTCGCCAATCGGGCAGCCGTCGGTGAACCCGTCGAAGCGCATAATGCCCAACCGCATGGTACGCACCAACATCCCGATGATCGACCTCTTTAACTCGCTCGTCGTCTCGCAGAAGCTCCCCATATTCGCGAAGGCCGGCGAGCCCTACAACGAGCTTCTCGCACGCATCGCGCTGCAGGCGAGCTCCGACGTGATCGTGATCGGGGGAATGGGCCTTAAGTACGACGAATACCTCAAGTTCCGCAACACCCTCGACAAGTCCGGCGCGCTTTCGAAGACGGTGATGTTCGTCCACACGGCGGCAGATCCGACGGTGGAGTGCATGCTCGTCCCGGATGTGTCTCTCGCGGTGGCCGAGAAGTTCGCCCTTCGCGGCAAGGACGTACTCGTCCTCCTCACCGACATGACGTCGTTCGCCGACGCCATGAAGGAAATCGCGATAACGATGGAGCAGATTCCATCTAACCGCGGCTATCCCGGCGACCTCTACTCGCAGCTTGCATCTCGCTATGAAAAGGCTGTGGACTTCAACGGAGCTGGCTCCATCACCATCCTCGCCGTGACGACGATGCCCGGCGACGACGTGACCCACCCCGTGCCGGACAACACGGGCTACATAACTGAGGGCCAGTTCTACTTGAAGAACGGCAGGATCGAGCCGTTCGGCTCGCTCTCGCGCCTCAAGCAACAGGTCAACAAGACGACTCGCGAAGACCACCGCACCATCATGGACGCGATGATCAAGCTTTACGCGCAGTTCAAGGAAACGGTCGAGAAGCAGTCGATGGGCTTCAAGATGTCCGAATGGGACGAGAAGCTCCTCAAGTACGGAGAAGACTTCGAGCGCGAGATGATGGACCTGTCGGTGAACATTCCGCTGGAGCAGGCCCTCGACCTCGGGTGGAAGATACTGGCAGACAACTTCGAGCGGGGCGAAGTCGGCATCCCCTCGAAGCTGTCCGACAAGTTCTGGCCCAAGGGCCGCTAAAACGGCCCAAGGGCAGTTGCGGAACTGTTAATCAGCCCTCGGCCTCAAGGGCCGCATCGACCTCGTCGGTCGTATCCATGTTCGTGTAGACGTCCTGGGTATCCTCAAGATCCTCAAGCATCTCAACGAACTTGTTGATCGCCTTCGCCGCAGCGACGTCGGAGATCGTGTTGGTCATCGTAGGAACGAGGCCGATGTTGGAGTTCTCCTCGTCGATTGCGATGCCTGCTGTCTTGATAGCGTCGGAAACCGCGACAAAGTCGTTCGGCTGGCACTTCACGGTGAAGCCGCCGTCTTCCACGACGACATCCTCCGCGCCCGCTTCGAGGGCGACTTCCATCACCCTGTCCTCAGTGACGCCGTCCGCCGCGGGAATCATGACCTGGCCAAGCTTCACGAAGAGGCGCGAAGCGGAGCCGGGCTTGGCGAGCTCGATGCCGTTCTTCTTGAAGACGTTCTGGACCTCTGCCGCCGCGCGGTTCTTGTTGTCGGTGAGGACGCGCACTACGATGGCCGTGCCGCCCTTGATGCCCTCGTACTGGGCGTCGAACATTTCGGCGGACTCAAGCTCGCCCGTGCCCTTCTTGATGGCGCGCTCGATGTTGTCGTTGGGCATCTGCGCCGCCTTCGCCTTGGCGATGAGCGTGCGGAGAGTCGGGTTGTTGTCAGGATCCCCGCCCTTCGCCTTGACGACGATTGTAATCTCCTTGCCGAGCTTGGAGAATATCTTGCCCTTCCTTGCGTCCGCCGCGCCTTTCGCGCGTTTGATTGTAGCCCAGTGGCTGTGACCAGACATGTTTGTCTCTCCTTGTGTTGTTTAAATGACCGCCCCGCGTCAGACTTTGTGGCGGAAAGTGATTCGGCCCTTGCCGAGGTCATACGGCGAAATCTCGACCGTAACCTTGTCGCCTATGGCTATCTTGATGAAGAACTTGCGCATCTTTCCAGAGATATGCGCCAACACCTCGTGCCCGTTTTCGAGCTGCACCTTGTACATTGTCGCAGGCAGAACCTTGGTAACCGTTCCAGTTACCTCTATCGCCTGATCTTCTTCTTTCGCCATCTGTGTTTTTGCCCTCGTTAGACCTTAATGAGTGGTTATTATACCATTCTTCCGCAGAAAAAGTCAAATGGGATGTTGAAAAAATCACTCATTCACATCCAACATTGACATTGGTCAAATATAATGATATACTGTGCAGAACTAAGTAATCAATGATGCGGGATCGTAGCTCAACTGGACAGAGCGCGAGTTTCCTAAACTTGAGGTTGGGAGTTCGATTCTCCCCGGTCCCACCAGCAACAAGCCGCCTGGCAGAAGCCAAGCGGCTAAAATGCGTCACTCGCCTCGGCAGACGCCAAGCGAAAACCGGATGGTGGAGAAGAAGAGATTCGAACTCTCGACCCCCACGTTGCGAACGTGATGCTCTACCAACTGAGCTACTTCCCCATTCCGTGAAAACGTTGTGTATTATACCATATTTGCCATACGCCTGACAAGCGAAATTTTAAGGCAAATATAGCAAGAACGCCGCAACCTCTCGGCGCGGCGTTCCCATCTTCCGAAAAGACTGTAAGGACCTTACCAGGCGTAATGCGCAAACGCCTTGTTGGCCTGGGCCATCTTGTGCACGTCATCGCGCTTCTTGATGACGCTGCCCTGCCCCTGGAACGCATCGACGATCTCTGCGGCGACGGCAGCGGGCATTCCCATGCCGTGGCGGGCAGACGCGAACTGCGTCGTCCAGCGCAAGGCAAGCGAAAGCTGACGGTTCTCCGCGATCGGCACGGGGACGGGGTACGTCGTTCCTCCGACGCGCCTCGTCTTCACCTCGACCTGCGGCTTCATGTTGTCGATGGCGGCCGCGACGACGGCAAGAGGATCTTCAAGCGTCACTTCGTCCTTCACGAACTTCGACGGATCCTCCTTCATCTTCTCGGCCACCTTGTCGATGGCGCCATAGACGATCTTCTCTGCGACGGTCTTCTTGCCGTCCTTCATGACCACGCGGATCATGTGCGCGACGAGCTCCGAATTGTACTTCGGATCGAGCGAGACGCGCTTTACTACTTTTCTACCTCTGCGACTCATGGCTTACTTCCCCTCTTCCTTCTTAGGCTTCTTGACGCCATACTTGGAACGGCTGCGATTGCGCCCGGAGACACCGAGGGAGTCGAGCTTGCCGCGGATGATGTGGTAGCGAACGCCAGGCAGGTCCTTCACACGGCCGCCGCGCACCATGACGACGGAGTGCTCCTGGAGGTTGTGGCCCTCGCCGGGGATGTAGGTTGTCACCTCGTAGCCGGACGTAAGGCGCACACGCGCAACCTTGCGCAGTGCAGAGTTCGGCTTCTTGGGGGTCATCGTCTTGACGACGAGACAGACGCCGCGGCGCTGAGGGCAGTTCTTCAGCGCGGGCGACTTGGAATGCTTCGCCAGAGGCTTGCGCCCCTTGCGGATCAACTGGTTTATTGTCGGCATTTAGTTATTGTTCCTTGCTTTTCAGAAGAATGTTTTGTGAAGTATATCAATTTTCACCCTTCGGTGTCAATTGCCACTCCTCAAGTTTCGTCGTCTGGGCGACTGGCTTCGAGTAGATGTCGGACTCGTCCGGAGGCGGCGACTTGGGCTCGAGAGCATGCTCAAACTTGGGAAGTTCGCGGGAAGAAGGCGCCATCTTGAGAACCGCAGGAGTCCCGTCGCCCTTCGTCGCATTGGCGCCTACGAGAGCGCGCGCGGCGGAAATCTCGTCTTCGCCTGCGGCCTCGCGGGCATCGACAGTGGCCTTCGCCACCTCGTCAACCTCGCCGAGCCTCGTATGGCGGGCGGGGATGGGCTTGAGAAGAGGATCGTCAGGACCTATTACAGTGCACTTGAGCGGCTCCTTGATGTACTCCTCGATCGCCGGGATCTGGCAGCTCTCGAACTCGTCGGCAAACGAAATCGCAACGCCGGTCGAGCCCGCGCGCCCGGTGCGCCCGATGCGGTGGACGTAGTCTTCGGCCTCATAGGGGAAGTCGAAGTTGACCACGTATTCCAGGCCCTTCACGTCGATTCCGCGACCGGCCACGTCCGTCGCGACGATGACCTTGACCTCGTTGTCGCGAAATGCGTTGAGCACCTTGAGGCGCTTGTTCTGGTTGACGTCGCCAGAAAGCATCTCGACGTTGACTCCGCGTATCTTCAGCGACTCGTAGACGTCTTCCGTCGTGGACTTGCGGTTGCAGAAGACGATCGCACGGGAATCGGGATGGAGCGCGATGTGATTGAAAAGGACCGTGAACTTGTCCTTCGCCCTTATGACGTAGACGACCTGCTTGACAGTGTCGGTCGCATTCGTCTCGGCCTCAACCTCTGCCTTGAAAGGCTCCTCCATCCAGTTGGACGCAAGGCGCATCACCGTGTCGTTCAGCGTAGCGGAATAGAGCATCGTCGTGCGCTTCGTCTTCGGCGGCAGGTAGCTCATTATGCGCCTGACGTCAGGGATGAAGCCCATGTCGAGCATCCTGTCCGCCTCGTCGATGACAAGCGTGTCAACGTGCGAGAGGTCGACGGCATGGGACTTCGCGAAGTCAAGGAGACGCCCAGGCGTCGCGACGAGAAGATCGACCGGAGCCGAAGAAAGTTCGCGGCGCTGGCGGTCGTAGTCCATCCCGCCATAGACGGCAATGGAACGAAGCCCGGTGTATTTGCCTATTGCATCGGCATCCTGGCATATCTGGATGACAAGCTCGCGGGTCGGCGCAATGACGAGCGCACGGGGGCATCCGCCATCCTTCGCCCTGTTCTCCGGCGACCTAAGGTAGCGCGTCAGTATCGCGACGAGAAACGCAGCCGTCTTTCCAGAGCCAGTCTGAGCCTTGCCTGCTATGTTCTTGCCGGCAAGGGCCTGCTCAAGGGAAAGCGCCTGTATTTCGGTGCAGTACTTGAATCCGAGGTCCGCAATGCCGTGCATGACTTCGCCAGGAAGGTCGAAGTCGTGAAAGCGCTTCTTTCCCTCCACAGGCTCGACCACAAACGAGGACGGGTTCCACTTGGCGTGCGCAGCCTTGCGCGCGGCGAACTCTTCAGCGGAAATCTCGCCGCCTGGACGCATGGCGTCGGCCGCAGTGTTGACGGGCACATCCCCGCCGCGATGCCTGCGATCGCCTCGACGCCCTCCGCGGCCATGGTCGCGGCCCTTGCCATCGCGCTGCTGCTGCGCCTGCTGTTGCTGCTTCTTTGGGTTCTGCTGCTGGCGCTGCGGCTGCTGCCCCCCCTTCTTCGCTCCGTGCGAAGAGCCTTCCGGCGACGGCTTCTGGCCGCCGCCAGGCTGCTGCTTTCCGCGGCCCTTGTTGCCGCGACGGCGGGATTTCTTCCCGCCGCCCGGCTGCTGAGGCTGCTTCTTGCCGCCGCCTGTGAGGGCGGCGGCGATTTTCTTGAGAAAACCGAAAGCCATGACGCGAATCAGCGCTTCGAGAACTGGAAGCGCTTGCGTGCGCCAGGCTGACCGGGTTTCTTGCGCTCCTTCATACGGCTGTCGCGAGACATGCAACCAGCCTTCTTGAGCGCGGCGCGGGTCGTCTCGTCGGCTTCAACAAGAGCACGGGCAAGGCCGTGGCGGATTGCGCCCGCCTGGCCGGCGATTCCGCCGCCCTTGGCAAACGCGACGACATCGACATTCGTCATGTCGTATCCGGAAATCGCGACAGGCTGCTTGAGATAGTCGCGCAGGGCCTCGGACGGGATGTACGCCTCAAGCGCAACGCCGTTGACAGTCCAGGCACCCTTGCCCTCGACGAGGTTGACTCGTGCTGCAGCCGTCTTGCGGCGGCCAGTTCCGGCGGAAATCGTCTTCTTAGTGGACATTTCTTAGATCCCTTCCATTAAAGCGTTATCTCGACGGGCTTCTGGGCGGCGAGCATTCCGCCATCCACCTCAGACGCAAACACTTTGAGCCGCGTCATCATCTTGCGGGCGATGTTGTTCTTGGGCAGCATGCCCCAGACGGCCTCCATGATCATGCGATCAGGATGCTTCTCGCGCATCGTCGCCGCCGAGAACGTCTTGAGGCCGTTGCGCCATCCGGAATAGCGCTGATAAGTCTTCTGCTCTTCCTTGTTGCCCGTGAGCTTAACAAGCGCCGCGTTCTTCACGATGACGAACGCACCGGCGTCAACCGAGGGGTCGAATGTAGGCAGGTCCTTGGCGCGAAGCTTGTTCGCAACGACCACCGCGAGACGGCCGAGGGGCCTGTCCTTCGCGTCTATGATGAACCACGGACGGTTTGCGCCGGGATTCGGAGCACGATAGCTCTTCTGCATTTTGTTTTTTCTCTTTCTCTTTTGCGGATTTGTGCCCTTTATCCGGGGTTTTGTCCGCGGTTTACCTGTCGCAGCCGGTTAGCCCCCGACGGCGAATGAGTGCGTATTTTACCAAAACCGCATACCCTTTGTCAAATCGGCACTCAAGTGGAGTAGTGGCCGCGATTCGTGTCGCGTGCCTCCGCATGCGCTGACCGACCGCCGTCGCTTCGGGATGCTCGCTCGGTCTCGTTCACTTCGGACCTCGTTGCGCCGTCGCGTCGGGGCACCATGCATAGTGCCCCCTTTGCGGCTCTCTTCGTTTGAGGGATACGCCCGCTTCGGCGCGGGTGTCGCCCGATCCGTACGCTACGGGAGTCGCATCACCGCCTCGCACGTAAGTCTATATGACGTGACGAGCCATTCCCCTCACCGAAATACGCCGCGTCAAGCGAAACTACTCCGGCGGTGGCGATCCCTTCGCTAGCTCTCGTGCAACCCCCGCGCCTTCGCTGATGCGCACCAAGATGCGTTGCGCAAAAAAGCGGGGAGGCGCGGAGGTTCGCCGGAGCGGAGGGGTGGCGCGAGTGAGGAAGCGGAGGACTCGGCGCCGTATGAGGAGTTTTGCACGCAACCAACGATAGATGCCGAGGCATGGCAGGCTGAAAACGGTTGTTTGTCTAAGCGCGAAAGGCGCAACGAGGTCCGAAGCGTACGAGATCGAGCGAGCAGCCCCGACGCGACGGCGGTGTGGGTCGGGCGTTACCGGGCGAGCGGCAATGGCATGGGGACCGTCGAAAAACGGGTCGGGCGGTCAGCGCCCACGGAGGCATCCCTCCGCGACGCCGCATCGCCGAATTTTACTCCAAGATGTTGGGAAGCCTCTAAGTCGCCCGACAATCAGAACGCGACTGTCAGCGCGAGGCCACCGACAAAATTCCAGCTCTCTTCCCATTTCCCGAGCGCCTCGTAGCGGCGGGACGCATCGCGGATCTTCCGGTCGAAGAGGAAGTCCGAATACCCGACATAGCCGGAGAGAGAGAGGCAGTCGCATATCTTCCAGGCAAGCTCGAGCTTGACCATAGTGTCCATGAACCCGGCGTGGTTCAGTGGCTCCCCGTCCGCCTTCGTCGCATACGCCCGGACACGCTTCCTGTCGCCAAAGCCCTGCGCTACGGAAGGCCGCAGCGTAAGCGTGTCGTCCTCCTCGTCAAGAAGGTTGAACGTGTGCCCAAGCTCGAGGTTGAGATACGTTCCTTCGTCGCGCATTACGTCGCGCTCATAGAGGAACTTTGGCTCAACCCAGAGATCCGGCAGTCCGACCTCGACCGTCCAGAACTGGGTGTCTTCGGAAACGGACTTGTCCCAAAAGCCGGTGTCCTCGTCGGTGCTGCCCTTGCTCTTTGAGTTCGGATGATACTCATAGTCGTATCCAACGGCGATGTCGATGGTCGTCGGCAGCCATTCAAAGTCCTCGGGCGAGAAGGAGTGTCCGATCGTCACGGTCGGATGGAGCTCCGTGTACTGGAACCTGCGGCTCGTGTAACCGGCGCGGCGGCCGTATGTCGTGACGTCGAAAATCGCATTCACCCCGAAAGTGACCCAGTCGAAGAACGTGACCGACCCGGCAGGCGTCAAGATTGGATCCTTGTTGTCAACAAAGCCGTAGCTCAAGTATTTCGAATCGAACGAGAGCGACGCCTCGCCAGAGACAATTTTCGTCTCGTTAAACGAGACGCCCTCGCCGGGAGCGTATGTCCAGCCAGACGATTCCTCCTTCTCCTCTTCCGCGGCGAACGCCGCCCCGCAGACTGCTGTAGCGCATGCAAGCGCAATGTAGCTTGATTTCATTTTTTGATTTCCTTCTTTGTGTTGTATGTATTTTACCAAATTACTTCCCGTCCTTGCAATAGCAGCCGCCTCCGCAGCAGCATGAGCTTCCGCACTCGCACGGCATGCCCTTCTTCAGGACGCGCCAGACGGCAAACGCCGCAAACGCAATTACGGCCACAACGACAATCGCCGAAGACACATTCATTTCGAGCCCCCCTTCCTATCGGGCCTTAGCACCATCCACGCGCACCAGACGTCAACGAGCAGCGCGACGGCCGTCCAGAGGCCGAAGCCACCGCCGGCGAAAAGGATACCGAGCTGGTAGGCGTTGAGCGCAAGGACATAGCCCACGAACAACTGGAATGCAATCGCGAACCAGCCCCACTTCTTCGACCCCATCTCGCGGAACGTGACGGCTATCGCCACCATGCACGGAGGCACGAAGAGGTTGAAGACCATGAACGAGAGCGCCGCAAGCTTCGGAAACGCGCTAACTGAGGCGAAAAACGCCTGGATGTTCGCGCCAGTCGTCGCGCCGCCCATGTTCGCCGCGACAAGCCCGAGCGTCGCAGTCGCCTGTTCCTTCGCAATCTCGGCCGAGACCGAAGCCGCCGCGCCCTGCCACGAGCCGAAGCCGAGCGGCGAGAAGAACCATGCAATCCAGCTGCCGAGGTCGTGCAGGATAGACTTCTCGATTTCCTCGTCGCCGAGGAGCGTCAGCGACCAGTCGAAGTGCATCACGAACCAGAGGAACACGCACGCAGGGAAGATGATGAGCCCCGCCTTGATGATATAGCCTTTTAGCCTGTTCCACGTATGGTGCCATACGCCGGAAAAGGTCGGCATGTGGTAGGCGGGGAGTTCAAGGACGAACGACGCCGCCTCGCCAGCGAAGAAACGAGTTTTCTTTAGCGCAATTCCGCCGAGGATTATTATCGCGATTCCCACTACGTCCATGAGCGCGGCGACATACCACTGCTCGCGGAAGAAGAGCGCCGCGAACATGGCGATGATGACCGTCTTCGCGCCGCACGGAACGAACGTCGCGAGAATCACCGTCATTCGCCGCGCACGTTCGTTTTCGATTGTCCGAGCCGCCATTACCGCCGGGACACCACAGCCTTTCCCGATCAGCATCGGTATGAACGACTTGCCGGAAAGTCCGAACTTGCGCAGGAGCCGATCCATGATGAACGCGACGCGAGCCATATAGCCGCAGTCTTCAAGGAATGCGAGAAAGAGGAACACGATGAAGATGACAGGCACAAAGCCGAGCACCGTCGCGACGCCTCCCCATGCGCCATCGACGACGAGGCTCTTCACCGTCTCGCCAACGCCAACTTTCTCAAGTCCCGCAGAGACAAGTGCGCCTATGCCAGGCACCCACACGCCGTACTTCGACGGATCAGGTTCCTCGACTTCCTTCGCGGCCTTGTACGCTGCCTCGTCGATATCCCATTCGTCAGACACCTCGCCTGTTTCTTCGTCCTCTATGGATGCCTTTTTCTCCCCTGCTTCCCACGCCTTGACTGTGGCCTCGGCCTTGGCAAAGTCCTCCTGCGCGGCATCAAAGTCCTTGCCATCAACCTCATGTGTGGTGAATGGGAGGTGCCAGCCGTCGGCGAGAAACTCGTCGTTCGCCCAGTCGGTGAGGACAGTGCCTGGGCCGTTCTCCGCGACGGCAAGCCACCACATCGCGCAAAGCGACAGTATGAAAATCGGGAGCGCAAGAAAGCGGTGCGTGACGATCTTGTCGATCCTGTCCGAGAGCGTCGCCTTGTTCTTGTGCTTCTCGTTCAAGGCGAGCGACTTGTCCATTAGCTTCTTTATGAAGTCATACCGCTGGTTGGTGATGATCGACTCCGCGTCGTCGTCAAGCTCCTTCTCGCAGTCGCGGATGTGCTCCTCGATGTGCTTCATGTCGCCGACGCCAAGACCAAGGTCGCGGATGATCTCGCGGTCGCGCTCGAATATCTTGATTGCATACCAGCGGATGGAGCGCATTGGCACCTTGCCCTGTATCGACTCCTCAATGTGGGCGATGGCATGCTCCACCGAGCCGGAGAAGACGTGCGGGACGTCCGGCAGCTTCCGCAGTCCGCCGCCCCGTTCCCCATTCCCCGTTCCACGTTCCCCGCCCTTCGCAAGGGCAACCGCCATCTCGGCGGCCTCCATGTCGCCTTCCTTCTTGAGAGCGGATATCCCGACCACCTCGCAGCGAAGAGCCTTAGAAATCTTGGCGAAGTCGATCTTGTCGCCGTTCTTCTTCACGACGTCCATCATATTGACGGCCATCACCATCGGAAGCCCGAGCTCGGCGAGCTGCGTTGAGAGGTAGAGGTTCCGCTCGATGTTCGTGCCATCTACGATGTTCAGTATCGCGTCGGGGTTCTCATCGACGAGGAACCTGCGCGTTACTTTTTCCTCAGTGGAATACGGGGAAAGCGAATATATGCCAGGGAGGTCCTGAACGACCACCTCCTTGTGCCCGCGCAGAACGCCGTCCTTCTTCTCGACCGTGACGCCAGGCCAGTTTCCGACATACTGCTCAGAGCCTGTTATCGCGTTGAACAGTGTCGTCTTCCCGCAGTTTGGGTTGCCCGCAAGGGCGATTTTTATACTGTTAGCCATGTCTAAGCCCCTTCTCAAAAAAAATGTCAGACCTCATCCACCTCTATGTCCGCAGCCGTAGCGTCGTTGACCGCGATGCGGCTTTCGTGGACTGCGAGGATCATGTTGCCGTAGGATGTCCTGACGACCCTCACGACAGTTCCAGCGACAAACCCAAGTGCGCCAAGATGCCGCTTGACGGCCTCTTCGCCATTCACATGGACGATTCTCGCCCTATCACCTTCCTTCATGTCAGCAAGTTTCATATCTTAGCTTAGCCTTATTTTGTTAGACGAGGGTAGTTTACCAAAACTAACATTCGGTGTCAACCCTGAAAATTGGGAATGGAATCTGGATGCTTCAGCACGGGTGGCGCGGGTGCACCTCCCTACCCTTCGTCACTGCACACCGATATACTAAGCCTTTAAGCGGAGAGATGTAGAAGTTCGCCGGAGCGGAGGGATGTCGCGAGTGAGGCAGTTGCGAAATTGATAGTTGAGAATTGAAAATGTAGAATGGTGGATCGTCCACAATTCTACACTTTCCACTCTACACTCTCAACTTACACGGCAGGCTGAGATAGGCTTATTGTCTAAGCGCGAAAGGCGCAACGAGGTCCGAAGTGTACGAGACCGAGCGAGCATCCCGACGCGACGGCAAGAGGGAACTTGCCGCACGCTGACGGGAAGAACACGGAACATCACGCTTCAAACCTTTCCTTGAACTTCATGTAGAGGAACGCACCGATGATGAGCAGGACGCCTGCGAGGGCGAACACGCCGACGCGCGCAGGCGTCGCAAGCTGAGCCGTATCAATCAGAAGGACCTTCGCGACCGAGACGCCGAGAAGCGAGAGCGCCGTGATGCGCGTCGCGCGGCTGCGGCGGGCGATGCCGGCCCAGAGCCCCGCGAACGCAGCGAGAAGCCATGCGACGGAAACGGTGCCCGTCTTGAGCGCAGGCAGGAATACGTAGCCGAATATCCGCGCCTCGCCGGTGAAGAAGAGAAACGCGACTATTAGCGCGGCGACGGCGAGCGCATCTGCCTTCACACGCCGCGCAACAAGCGCCGCCGCCACAGGAAGCGACCAGAGGCGGATGAGCCGCAGGACGAATTCCTTGAAATACGCGCCCGCCGTCAGCTCAGTCAGCTTATAGATCGGCCTTTCGCAATAGGCGTGCGGAGCGTAGTAGGAGAGCCCGCCGAGCGCGGCGACGGCAAGGAGCAGATAGGAGAGGACGCCAAGTATGCGCTCTCCGCTACGCGCCTCTGCCTCGGAAGCGGCGACGGCAAGCGCCGCCCATGAGACGATGCACCACGGGTGGTCGAAGAGAAGGAGCGGAACAATCGCGAGGAAGGCGAGCGCAAACACGAGAAGAATGTTCACCGTGGCGCGATCAGCCCAGCCGTAGCGGGTCGCAAGCGTCGCGACGGCGAGATACGCGGCAACGAGAGCGAGGAGGATTAGCCCCATATAGATGCTGGAGAACGATTCGCGGAAGACGGCGGCAAGCCATGCGAAGTAGGCGGCTGCGTTGATGCATAGCCCCGCCCACGCAACTGCGTTTCCGACTTTGCCGCGCGTCTTCGTTCCAACGATCACGCCAGTCATGTAGAGCGCGTGGACGACCGAGAGGAACGCGAGGTTCACGAGCACCGCAGACTGCCCGCCGCAGTTTTGATGGGATGCGCTCCAGATAAAGCACATGACGACGGCCAGCATCGATGCAAGGAAGTCGAGAGCAGACCACAGCCGCTTGCGCGAGACATAGAACGCGCCGAGGTTGAGGACGAGAAGGTAGAGGTCGAGGCCAAGCGGGAAGCCGCTGTCGCGCCCAGCGACAACCGGCACAAGATAGCCGCCGACGAGACCCATCACCGCGATGTACGGCGAGTGGAGATAGACGGCCATTACCGCGGCAAAGAGCGTAACGGCGGCGAGCGCGGCAAACGCCAAGACGGGCGAGGCGATGACCGGCGGGTCGAAGAAGCGGTGGCCGAGCCCAAAGCCAAGATAGAGGGCGACGACGCCGAGCGCGGCTATGGCATGCCCAAGAAGAGAATATCTCCCCTTCCTGACGAGCCACGAGCCGCCGACACAGCCGACAATCCCCCAGAAGAGAGTAGCGATTACGCGCCCCGTAGGCCCCATCCAGCCGCGGTCGATGGAGAGTTTCACGAAGTAGATGATTGCGCCGACGATCAGCACAACGCCAATGCGGATGAGCCAGCGCGTCGCAAAGGCGAACTCGTGGGTCATTCCCTTCGGCGCGAAGTCGCCGCGAACGGCGAGCCAGTCCTCGATTCTCATCCAGAACATGTCAAACGCCGTCGGTTCGTAGGGGGTTCTTGGTATCTCACGCGGAGACGCCGAGACGCGGAGATTGGGCTGGGGGGCTGGGGGCTTTGCCCCCAGTTCTGAATTAGTCACCGCAGGCGCATCTCGCGAGACAATATTCTCCGCAGCTCCGCATCTCCGCGTGAGATCTGCAGATGTAGAAGAATTATCACGCGGAGGCGCCGAGACGCGGAGATTGGGCTGGGGGGCTGGGGGCCTTGCCCCCAGTTCTGAATTAGTCACCGCAGGCGCATCTCGCGAGACAATATTCTCCGCAGCTCCGCAACTCCGCGTGAGATCAATCCCACCAACTTTCTTAGTGAGGTCGGCGACCTTGTTTTCAAGCCCGCAGACCTTTACGAGTATGACGACAAGCAAAACCGGCACGCTCAAGAGCGCGAGCACGGCAAGTACTATTCCTTCCATCATTTTGCCTCCTTTTATTTTGTTTTAGACAGGATTAACAAGATTAACAGGATTTTAGCGGAGTGGCAACCCCAGTCTTCCTACTGCTTCTCCTGTTCTCCATGCTAAAAACAACAATCTTGTAAATCCTGTAAATCCTGTCTAAAAAAATTACTTCAATTGACTTTTAACCTTCTCAAACGCTGTGCGCATTTCGGACTCGCGCCCCCATGCCTTGCGAAGCTTGACTGGGTCGATGATGCGGCAGTGTCCGGTCACCTTGTTCTTCTCAAGCTTCCAGCCTCCAAACGAATCAAGCACCGTCCACCAGATTTCGGAATCCATTACACGTCCTTCGACTCCGGGGAAGTCCTGCGGCACCATGACCTTGCCAGACGGTTCCTCGCCGCCGAGGATACGGCGCGCGTATTCGAGGTAGAATTTTTCGTGGTGGTTGGCGATGTCCTTCAGCGTCTGGCTCTTCGCCCATATCCCATCGATATTCGCCTCGCGCGTGATGTTCGTCGGCGTCACGCACTCGACGACATTCGTGCAGGGAGTCGGCGTGCCGTTTGCGCCGAACGCGACCGCGCCCTCTCCGCCGATGGTCGCGTAGACATAGCGAAGGACATGGTCTTTCGGGTTGCAGACGGCGAGGACGGGCAGCTCCGTCGCAAGACCCATCTTCACGAGGTCGGGGTCGTTCGCCGGAATCGCCGCGCCCATCAGGATCGCCTGGCGGATCTTGAGTCCATTCTCGGCGAGCCGAGCGAGGACACGCGCGGTGATGCGACCGCCAAGCGAATGGCCGACGAGCGTCAAGTTCGTGCGTACTTCTGGCGGCATCATCGCAATTTCGAACGCGAAACGCCACGATTCCTTGTCCGCCGAGTCGACCGAAAGCGGCCACACAAGGTTGTCGCCATCCCACGCCTTGAACTCGACGCTCGCCTCGGGAAAGGCGTTTGAGACGCACTCGAGGATTCCCTCGTGCGGTTCCGCAGTGCGGAGCCATCCAGGGATAAACCACACCGTCGCCGCCATTATCGCCATTGTCATTTAGTCTCCTTATGCTTTTGTTTTAGACAGGATTTACAGGATTTACAAGATTGTTTTAAGCAGGTAGAGCAGGAGATGCAGGAGAGTTTAGGTCCGCCTTCGGCGGGGGCTGGGATGGCTACCCCAGTCTTCCTCCTGCCTCTCCTGTTCTCCATGCCAAAATACCCCATCTTCTGTCTCTCCTGTTCTCCATGCTAAAAAACCATCTTCTGTATCTCCTGTTCTCCATGCTAAAACACCCCATCTTCTGTATCTCCTGTTCTCCATGCTAAAATCCTGTTAATCTTGTTAATCCTGTCTAAAAACATCTTAAGAATTATACCATTTCCCACTCTGTCATCTCCAGACGGGGATGAAGAGAAGATCGACCTTCTTGCCCTTCTCGGGATCGTTCTCGTAGCGGAAGAAGCGCCACAGGAGCGAGGTCTTGCTGTAGCCGTTCTTCTTCGAGTCGTAGGTGAAACCAGGGAATACATCGAGCGCGACATCGCCGTCTTCCTCCTCCCAGTCCCAAAGCTTCCAGAGGACACGATGGCTCGTGTAAGTCGTGCCCTTCATGCGGTCTGAGCGATGCTCGCCGTTGTAAAGAAGGATGAGGAACGATGTGTCGTCTTCCTCGCTGTCGGAGACCTTGTCGCGCGTCGCCGTGTCAAAGCAGACTTTACGCTTGCTCTCGTGGTTGAATACGAGCCTGTTGCCAAGTTTGTGCCATTCCGTCATCTCGTAGCGGTTCGTGACGCCATAGGGCACTTGCCCATAGACCGACTTGTCGTTGTCGAAGACGAGAAGATGCGTCTTCGCATTTGAGGCCAAGACATAGTTAGATGCGCATTCAGGCAGTCTCGCCTCGTCAAGCCAGGCCTCCTTCTCGCCGAAGTCTGCGTCCTTCCTGTAGTCAAAGAAAGGAAACATCCAGCTGCCTTCCTTCCGGCCCGACTTGAGCCCTGCGAGTCCCGCCGCGAAATACGTGTTCGTGTATGCCGAGCCGCCGCCACTCCAGCCGTAAGGAATGGAACAAAACGACTGCCCAGCCTTTCGGCAGTAGAGCGGGAAGAGCCAGTCTGCGTCGCCCGACTTCCCGTAGAGCGGACTAATGAACGAATCCTCGTCGCGGTAGTAGAGAGGGATAAGCCAGTCGCTGCCATCCCTCTTGTTGCGTCCGTAGAACGGCGTTATGTATGTACACTCTTCGCCGTCGAAGTAAACAGGGAAGAGCCAGGTGCGGCGTGGGTTGCGCCCGTAGAGAAGCGTATAGAAGCTTTCGCGGTCCTTGTAGAAGAGCGGGAACACCCAGCTCGCGCCGCCAGTCTTGTCGTTCCAGACATGTCCGCCAAGCCCCATGAGAAGGTAGAGAAGACGATCGCCGCTCTTGTGGTCGCGCTCGTAGCCGGAGAGAAGCGGGAGAGAGAACGCGCTGTCGATCTCGCCGTCCGCCCCGAGCTGCCGACAATAGGGAAGCGAAACGAAAGTGCTCTCGTCGCGCCCGTAGAGCGGCACAACCCAGTCTGCCTCGCGCGTCTTTCCGAAAAGCGGCGTAATGAAGGAGTTTTTGTCGTGGCGGTAAAACGGCAGCAGCCATGACGCCCGGTAGTCGCCGTTAGTGTTCGAATCGCACCCCGCAAAGCCGCAGAGGTAGCGGCTCTTTATGCGGCTGCCGTCGGTGTAGCGCGAATATGGCAGCGAGTAGAAGTCGCCTCGATCCCACACATAAAGTGGAAGGAACCGGTGGTCGGTGAAATTGCCGTCGCGGCGATTGAAGCCTGCGAGATAGCAAAGCGCCCAGAATTCGCTGGAATCCGACGGATAGTTTTTATCCGACTTGGGATAAGACTCATAGTAGTAGAGCGGCCAAATCGTATTCCACAAGTCTCCGTCCTTCTCCCACTCAGCCCAGCAAAGCGGAAACACGCAGAAGCCATTGCCCACGCTGTCGTTGTCCCAGAAGATCGGGAAGACTCCAGCGAACTCCCTGTTCCACCACAGGGCAGGGAAGAGGCAGAAATATGGCTTGTCGCTATGGCTTTTTCCCCAGAAAAGCGGGAACACGCGATAGTCTCTGTGCTTCGTGTCGAACTGGCTTATCGGCCAAAAGAAGTTGAACTCGTCATAGTCGCCGCTGCCGCTCTGCTTGTATTGCGAGTAGAACGGACGAAGCGCGAGGTGGTCATCGCCCCACGAGATGAGCGGCCAGGCGAGCGAGCCGACGGGCTCGCGGTAGTATGCGACCGGCCACAGGTTGACGCGATCCTCGACCGCGCCAGTGAACTTCACTTCGTTTCCTTCGTAGAACGGCGACGAAGAAAACTCCTTCATCTTGCACCCGCCCAGCAGCATCACGCCAACAACGGCAGCCATTATCTTTTTCATGTTTTCTCCCTTCCCTTAAGCTTTGTTTTGTTTTAGACAGGTTTTATAGGTTTCTGGTTTTGTTTTAGACAGGATTTACAGGATTAACAGGATTGTTTTTAAGCAGGTAGAGCAGGAGATGCAGGAGAGTTTAGGTCCGCCTTCGGCGGTGTCTGGGATGGCAACTCCAGTCGTCCTCCTGCCTCTCCTGTTCTCCATGCCTAAAATGCCCCATCTTCTGTCTCTCCTGTTCTCCATGCTAAAATCCTGTTAATCTTGTTAATCCTGTCTAAAAACACTTTGCGTCCTTTGCGTTCTTTGCGGCTAAAATCACTCCGCATTGTACCATTCCTCAAGCTTTCGGTTGAATTCAAGCCGCGTGAGCTTTGACCATTCCTTGACGCGCTCCGTCATGTCCTCTACATGCATCGTCACGCGGCGGCGCGGCACGAACGGCGCCCAGAAGAACCACAGGAAGACGCTCTTGATGAAGGTCGGCACGAACGCGGGCGAGGTCTTGCGCCCCTTGCGCGACCAAATCGAACCCCAAAGTCCGCGCGTCCTGACGCAAATGACGCGCACCTCGTGGGAACAGAGTCCACCCCGCATAGCGCCGCCTTCGGCGCTCGCTGCGCTCGGGGGATACGCATCCCCAATCTCTTTGCAAATGTTGTACGCGAGCTGGCGAGTGCCGATGTCTTCGTGCTCGGGCTCGGTCTGAATGTGTCCAGATGGATAGAAGATGACATTGCCGCCGTCTTCAAGCGTCGACTTAACGATGTCGCCAAGACCGCGCGCAATTGTCGCCCCTTGCGCAGTGCGGTGCTTGCGAAGGTCGGGCACCGCAACTGCGCCAAGTGTCTTGAGGACATGCGGCGCGACGATGCCGGCGTGGAAGAACGACTCGTCCGAAAGCGGCTTTAACGGCGTCTTCCAAAACGCCACGCCCACGAGCATCGGGTCAACCATCGCAGGATGATTTGGCAAGACGAGATAGGCAAGTCTTTTTTGGACAGGATTTACAGGATTAACAAGATTTTCGGGGATCGCGCCTTCGCCAAGGCTTCGGCGTGCAAGCTGGGGGTCTCCCCCAGCTCTTAATCCTGTCAATCCTGTTAATCCTGTCTGACTTTCCCAACCGTCAATCTCCACTTTGTAGCGCCAGGCGAAGACCCAGCGGCCGACATAAAGCAGCACCGACCTGCAGCTGAACACAAAGAGAAACGGCGCGACGAGAAATGCGAGCGCGAGGAGCAACAGAAACGCCTTCGGACCAAACGCCCAGCTCACGAGCGCGTAACACCCACTCGCGGCAAGCATAAAGAGAAACGACACCTGGTTGAAGTAGGCGAGCATCGTATTGAGCTTGGGTCCCTTCACAACCTTCTGGATCTCGGCGTCGAGCGGTAGCTTGAAGAACCCAAGATCAAGCGCGAGAAGCCCAAGCGCCACGCCAAACCACCGCGGCGAAAGCGGCGCGAAGTAGAGAACGCCGAGAAGCGCCGCGGCGATCCAGCCAGTCAAAAGCGTCGCACCGAGAAGGAAGCGCCGTCTATCGACAAATCCGGCGACAATCTGTCCGACGACAATTCCAACTGCCGCGCCGCAAAGAAGCACACCCGTGCCGGTATCGCTCAAGTTGAGCCCCGCCTCTGCCTTGCCATAGACGAGGAGCCCCATCTGAAGCATCGCCGCACCCCACCAAAAAACCGCGAGAGTGAGGATGACGGCGTTGAGCCCATTGTAGCGCCCAGCCATTCGGTAGGCGCGGGCAATATAGCGAATCGGGTTTATCGCATGAAGCGAGCGATTGAGCTCTTCCTTGGCGCGAATTGTGTAACTGGCAAGAAGGCCAAGGGTGGCAAAGGCAATTAAGAGGATCTCGCGGGCACGGTGGCCCGCCACCCCGAGAGGTCCGATTGTGCTGCCGTTGGCTGCCCAATCGGCCACCACCGCGCCCACAACTGTTCCCATCAAGACGCCGAGAAACGAGACGCCCTCCATGCCGCCCATGCCAGTAGAGATCCGCGCTTCGCCGCCAATGTCACGGACGAGCGCGTATTTCGCGGGCGAATAGAGCGAGCTTTGAAGCCCCATTAAAAGTATCGCGCCGATGACGAGCCAAGGCGACTTCATGGCGAAGCCCGCTATCGCAACGGCCATGATCGGCAGTTCCGCCCACTTGGCAAATCTCACGATGCGACGCTTTTCCAAGACGGCCGTCAGTCGGTCGGCAAGCGGCGAGCAGAGGATATATGGCAGTACCAGCGCTCCTGCGGTGACGCCCATCGCAAGCGACTTCACGCGCTCGTCGGAAAGCCAGCCAATGACGGTAAAGCTCGCCAGCGTCTTCAGGAAGTTGTCGTTCAGCGTCCCGAAGAAGTTGGTCCCATAAAGCGGCAGAAAAGAATTATTCTTCATTGCTCCTCCTGATTGTTTAGCCGTGTAGAACATGTAGATCGTGTAGATTTCTCCGAGGCGCAAGCACCGTCCACAAAACTCTTGATCAGCTCATAGTAGTTGTCAAAGCCCATGTCGTCGACAAGCGAGTTATGGTCGCCGTCATCGACCGTGACAAAGCGCTTTGGTTCATTGGCAAGCTTGAAGAGCGCCTGGCCTTGTGAATACGGGATGATGCTGTCGCCCGTTCCGTGGATCATCAGCACACGGCACTTCACGGCGCCGATGTGCTTCAAGTTCGGGAACGGATCAATCGGCAGCAGGCGCACACGCGTGACGACGCGCGGCGCGGAAAGAAACGGCGCCTCGAGAATCAGCCCGCCACAGGGCCGCGTCGCCGCGAGTTCGGTAGCGGGACCGGTGCCAATGGAAAAGCCGTTGATGATAATATCCTCTGGCTTGAAGCCGCGCTTCTCGATAAGCCAGTCGTAGAGCCGGTGAACATTCCTGTAGCACCCCTCTTCATCAGGCGAGCCATCGGAAAGTCCATAGCCCGGGTAATCGACAGAGGCCACCGTGTAGCCAGCTTCCACAAGTTCCGCCAACGCCCAAAGCGTTCCCAACGCGTCCTCGGCGTTGCCGTGGCAGCGGATAATCGCCTTCTTGCCGCGCCGTAGCCCTTGAAAAGGCGGGTTGCCCTGCTCTGGGCCATAGACAATCGCCGCCACCTTCACGCCGTTCGTTCCGATGTCGACACATCCCCTCGTGGTCGCATTGTAGCCGCCCTTCACAGGATGGAACATCAGCGAATTGATGCACCCCGTGCCAATCAGGAGCACCAGCACAGCCACGATTGCGATTAATCTCGCCGCAGATTTAAAAAGACCCTTGAACATCGTTGTATCCCTTTCTATAAATTCTATTCCATCCACCGCTCATTCTCATCGCGCACGAACACAGTATAGGCGTCGCACCCCCATCCGGTGGGGAACAGGAGCTTGCCGTAGTGCGCACTTATAACCTTGCCGTCTTCACCAAACCTGGTGCGAAGACGTAGAATCATGTACTTGCTGCGGTCAATGCGCTGCGAACCCTCTGAGCCAATTGCGCCATTCCACCGCCAGCAGGAAACCCATCCGACCTTCGATGGCGCGTATTCGCCGTCAGACGGTGCCTCGTAACGCCCATGCAATCCATCGTACCAGTTGCAGTCGTCCGCGACGAACCCATTTCCCGCACCCACCGTCGAATACTCCCTGACAATGCGGTAGGCGTTGCGCGGCTTCGCATCATCCTTTACCTCGACCTTCTGACTCACGAGCAAATCAGCCGTCTTGCCCTTGCCATACGGCGGAAGCCAGTCACCAAGTTCACAGTCGTAGTATAGGTCAGCCGACTTGAAACGCAACGCATCCGGCCACCCCAATTGGCTCTCGATCTTCCCCACGGAGCGAATCTTGCGCCTAATAGTGAAATCGAAGACGATGCGCCCGTCATCGCCCGGTGCCTTCTCGTAAACCTTGTAGTGCTGTGTCCCATCGTATTCCCTGTAGTCATAAAAACCATTCTTCTTTATTTCCACGCGACTGAACAACACCCTGTTAAGCTTCGGCACAAATATCTCTCCGTTCGCGTCGGTCGTTTCTCTTATGGTGTCCTCCAGAATGCTGTTGGTCGAAAGCCATGACCAGAACGACGCCCCTTCCACTGGCCTGCCATCGGAGTCCCGAACGCGAATCACAAATCCGTGCCGCTCCTGCATCAGGTCGTATGGCAGGCAGACGAGATCGATGACCGGCGAGACAACGAGTTCATCGACCGCCGCCACGGCAATCCCGGCAGGTATAGAGACAATGCCAAACGGCGGTATCATTATGCCGTAGCCAATCAGCCCCATCGCGATTTCCCCAGGACCCTCACGCGTCGTCTGGAATATCTCACCTGAGCGTGGCGAATCAAACGCGCCAAAAAGCTTAGTCGTTGCCGAAAGCAGGACGACGACTACAAATACCATAGATATCCATCTCTTCATTTCTCCTCCTTTGTGGCCTTTGTGTTCTTCTTGTCCGCCGAAGCCTTGGCGTAGGCGGATGTGGCTAAAAACACCTGTTCGCAGATGCTGTCCGTGACTTTCTCGGCCCAGGCACGATTGTCGATGCCATTAGGACGAAACGAATTGTGCCACTTGACGTCGGCGAGCGCATAGACCGAAACCTGCGCCCAGATCGATGTCGTGAGAAGCTCCAGCCGCTCTTCGTCCTTCACCTTCATTGCAAGAAGCTTCCTCAGCCCCTCATAGACTGGACGGCCAAACGCCTCCTTGAACTCGTCGTGGAATTTCGTGGGGCGCGTGACCTCGTGGCGGAAGAGGCCCGCGCAGAGCTTCTGGGCGCGCTCGGTCGGAAGCGTCATGAAGAGCATGTCGTCAATCCACTCGCGCACAGCCGCGCGCCACGACTTCTCGTCCTTTACGCCGTCTACAAGCTTCGCGAGAGGAGCGCCGAGGTCGCCGAAGAGGCGCTTCGCGGCGAGGCGGTAGAGCGCCTCCTTGGAGCCAAAGTAGCGGTTCATGAGCGCCGAGTTCGCCCCCGCGCGGCGGCATATCTCGCGCGCCGAGGCGAGCTCGAAGCCCTTCTCGGCAAACTCCGCCTCAGCCGCCGCGAGTATCGCCTCGCGCGTCTCTACGCCGTCCTGCCGCGCCTTCCTTGACCTTTTCATCTGCATCTCGAAACCTCCTTTATCGTAATCACGCGATTACTTTATCATAAAACGATACCCGCTGTCAAGCGCAAAAGAAAAAACTTTTAAAGAAATTCAGGGCTTACATCGTGAAAGCGCACGGAACCTTGAGCCGTTAGATTCCGCAAGGGAGATGAGCCGCATAGCCGTCGCGCCAATACGCCAGCGGCGGTCAAGGTCGAGAGAAAGCATACCGCCTTCCCGCCTGAGATATCGCATGTCAACCGCCCTTTCGAGCCGCTCTGCAGTTTCCGCGTCAGAGCACGCCCTCGCAGCGGCGGCGAGGAAGACCGCCGCGACGCTTGGAGGGACAGGCTGTGGATCGCAGCACCCCGCCCCTTCTGGCTTGTCGCCGCACGACTCAAGCCACGCCCAGTCGAGATTTTGCCTAGCACGCCGCCAGAGCGCAACGGCAAGGCGGCGATCTGAAGCCCACGCCTCGTACCAGAGGGCGGACCAACCGTCAAGCCCGGACTGCCCACGTGGATACATGAAGTTGCCGCGCACATGATAGACCATGTTCAAGGCGCCACCGCCAAAAGACGGCGAAAGATAGTGCGCAATCGCCCACTTCTCCCAGCGAGCAGCGTCGGCGGACCAATTGCCGTATCCAAGACGCCGGAAGATGGAAAGCGCTACGTGAGGATGGCAATTGCACGGGAAGAACATAAGCCCAGGTTCGCACGAGACGCCTCCATTGGGGCCCTTGCGCATTTGCCTGACCGTGACTGCAATCAGCTTCTCCACGTCATAGTGCACCTTTCTGCCGTCCTTCCATTCGAAATCCCATCCACCGCCGTTGCAATGGTAGCGACGGTCGCCGGTAAAGTATTCGTAAAGGGCAAGGAGGTGGAGGAGATGCCCCGTGTACATGACATTCTCGCGGTAGCATGGGTCTGGCGCCCAAGGCTTATCGCCCCAGTAGTCGCGAGACTGCGAATACGCCCAGACATCGCGGCGAATCATGCGACTCAAGCAGTTTCCAAGAACCTTCCCCACACGTGTGCGAACTTGTCCGTCGCCTCGCATGCCGATTGCCGCAGCGGCGTATCCTGCGAACGCGATGTTGTAGCGCTTTGCGAATATACCGTGCTGCGAGCCACCGATGTTCCAAAACTCCCTCTCCTCGTCGGCGGAAAGAGGACCTGTAACCCACTCAAGCCACGCAAGGCCGGAAAGCTCGTCGCCAGCGACAGGAAGCGCCGTCACGGATTCCTCCTCATCGGCGTCGCCGGCCTCCGCAAGGACGTCTTCGAGGGAAGGTCCATCTGGCCGAGCGAACAGAGAGAGGGCAAGTGCAACAGGAACGAGAAGGCAGATCGCGGCAAATGCGCGCGCGCCTTTCCCTACCCCTCGCAGATCAAGTGAAAGAAGCCATGCCGCAAACGACAGTATGAGCGCCTTCTGAGACAGGGGAACCCACGGAGCGAAGGCCGTAAGCTTGAGCGCGTGGCACACAAGGCCTGCAATAAGCGACGCAAAGGGAATTACGAGGAGAGCCGCCCATACGCCACGGTAGCGCCGCGACTCCTCCTCGCGAAACCATCGCACGAACATGGCAAGACCGCCTATTGCCGCAATCGTGCAGCACGCGCCGTGCAGGATTTGGCCATTGTTCTCCGGCGCAAGCGCAATTGCCACAAGCCCGACGGCGTTCAACCAAGCGCCCCACGCGGAGAGACGGGCATTATGCGCACAGAGAACTACGCCGCACGCAGAAAAAAGCATCCCCGCGACAAAGAAGTAAAAGCTCCACGGATACTCGACAAGCCTGATTTCAGTCCGGCCAAGCGAACTCATCATCCGCAGTGCCGGATCGTAGCCACCAGGGAAGACAGCCATCGCCATGACAAACGAAGCCGCCGCAAGGCCTAACAGCAGCGACATGGCGTCAAACTTCACATAGCTACATAATTTCTTCATGCGGTGACTCGTCAATGCCGCGGACTTCGCACTCAAGGCGCACCCCGAAGCGGGACAGGACCTTGTTGCGCATGATGCGCTGAAGAGCGAGGACATCTGACGCCGTGGCGCCTTCTCCGCGAACTATCACGTTGGCGTGCCCTTCCCAGACAAATGCGCCTCCTACGCGAAGCCCCTTTGCCCCTACAGCCTCAAGTAGCCTGCCCGCGAAATCGCCTGGCGGATTCTTGAAAAAGCTGCCGTATGTTCCAGCGGGAAATTTCGTGCGCCGCGCCAAGAACGCCTTTTCGTCCTCCGCGTCTTCCTTGCGCTTCAAATCCGTCCGCAGGGCAAAATCCTGTATCTCCCCGGATATCTGAGAGGTGCGGTATGAAAACCCGCAATCAGCCGCGTCAAGCCACTCGCCATCGACCTTTACCTTGTCAAGCACTTCCGAAAACGAATGCCCAAACGCGCCGGCGTTCATCTTTATCCAGCCGCCAACCGTTCCCGGAATGCCAGCCATCCACGGCATGAGACCTGGATTGTCGGCGACAAGGGCAACTCCCGGCATTGCCGCCCGTCCAGATGCCTTCACGTAATCGACGGACAAGTTGAGGTCGCTTCGCCAGGTGTTCGTCCCAGCGCCAATCCAAATGCGCCTCGGCGACGCACGCTTCCCAGACTTTACGAGACGGGCAAGCTCAATGATGTCGCCAGCTCCAAGAAGAAGCGTGACATCGCCGTCCTTCGTGGAATTGCGAGCATGCTCCCAAGCCTCTACACAGCTCCTCGCAAGGAAGACGCGCTTCGGCGTTCCCGCCCTGCGGCATTCCGCATAGAGGTCGGCGTCGTCCCCGCCCTCGAGAGGCTTCTCGAACGCCGCATACGTCGGGCATATCACGACTTCGTCCGCCTCCGAAAAGGCGGGCGGGAAATCGGCCAAGAGCGCCTTGGTGCGGGAATATCTATGAGGCTGAAAAAGAATGCGAAGCGTGCCGCCGCAAACCTTACGCGCCATTCCCACTGCACAGGCGATCTCAGTTGGGTGATGCGCGTAGTCGGCCCACACGCCGTCGGCAATGCGCTGAAACCTCCTGTCAGGAAGTTCCGCGACAATCTCCGGAAGCGCCGCGAGAATCCTGTCAAGCGAATGTCCGCGCCGCAACGCGACCTCAACCGCCGCGCGTGCGTTCTTGCGGTTGTGCGGGGCAAGAGACCGGAAGACGTCTTCAGCGGAAGCATCGCGAAGAGGAGGGAGCTTCTCGCTTTCGACGACATCTGCCGCCTGCCGCCTCGCCTCGTCGTAGCAGGCGAAATACGCCTCCCTCGTCTTGAAATGGTCTGGGTGGTCATACTCGCAGTTAGTGACGACGAGCGTCCTTGCGCGGTAGAGCGCAAGGGTGCCGTCAGATTCGTCCGCCTCAACAACGAGCGGACCGGAAGCCGCATGCGAGACGGGCATGACGCCTGTCTCGCCGCCTATGCACCACGCAACGTCCTCTCCAAGCGCCTTAAGGAGCCGCGCCGTCCACGTGGCCGTCGTCGTCTTGCCATGCGAACCGCAAACAGCTATGCATTCAGACTCGTTCGCAAGCTCTGCGAGGACTTCGCCGCGCGAACGCACAATTACGCCACGCGCACGGGCGCATGCAAGCTCAGGCGCGTCATAAGGCACTGCAGGAGTTACAACGACTTCGTCAATGCCGTCGAGATGGCCGGAGGAATGTCCACAGAATACGCGCACGCCCTCGTGCTCAAGCCAGCGCATCCTTGGCGAGTAGCCGAGATCGCATCCAGAGACGTCATTTCCCCGCGACTTGAGCAAGACGGCGAGGCCCGCCATCCCGACGCCCCCGACGCCAATCATGTGAATCTTCTTCCTGTTCATCCTTTAGAAGGAGAATTATACTATATTTCCGGCGAATGTCAAAACATGGGAGACGGTCATATTATGACGTGCAAAACAGATGGTTCTTTTGGTATAATACGCTTTGTTCGATTGTCCCGTGGTGTAGTGGCCGCACAGGAGGTTTTGATCCTCTTAGTCCTGGTTCGAATCCAGGCGGGACAACCAGCGAAAGCGTTGCGCAGTCAAAGAAGGAACTGCGTGACCGCAGCCCACATTCCCTTGGCGCGAACTTTTTCTGCAATCGCCTCCGCCGCCGTGTCGTCTTTCGCATACCCAAAGACAGTCGCGCCGGAGCCGCTCATCATGACATCCTCCGCCCCTGCAGAGGAAAGCGCCTCAATGGCCGCGCCTATTTCCGGATAAATTGCGCAGGCCGGCTCCTGCAAGTCGTTCACTGGACAGGGCGAAAGAGCCGTGCGAACGGCGCACCTTGAATAGACTTCGGCAGTCGAAGAGTGGACGTGCGGATTTGCAAGCACAAGCCTCTTTTCCAAGCGCGACGAACCTTTGAACGCAACTTCCCACGGAAGGAGTCTCACCTTCTCTCCCCTTCCCTCCGCCAGCACCGCGCTGCGGCAGGCGTTGGCAAGGACGAGCGCCGGGACGTCGCTGCCAACCGTTGCGCCAATCAAGGCAATCTCCTCGACTGTCTTCCCAAGGCCCCAAAGGGAATTTAGCGCAACAAGCGTCGCCGCAGCGTCCGCTGAGCCGCCGCCAAGTCCGCCGCCAACCGGGATGCGCTTTTCCACCTTCACAGAGACACCGCCTCGCGCTCCGACGGCCCAGAGCGCATGAACGGCCTTTACGATTAGATCGCATTCTCCGTATCCGCTGTCGGTTGAGACTTGCCCCTCCTCCGCAGCATTGAACTCAAGGATGTCGCAAAGGCCAATCGGCGCGAGAACGGTGCGTATCTCGCGATAGCCGTCGGCCCTCTTACCGAAGACCTCGAGCGAAAGATTTACCTTGGAGTGCGCCTCGACAGTCATCCACGGCCCCGCACGTCCGCGACGGCAGCGCTTACGTCCGCGAAAAGCCTCGGGAGCTTTGCAAGAGGAACCGTTGAATACGCAAGGCGTATAAGACCGGAGAGGACTATCGTTCCCGTCGAGTATTTCTCGATGAGGTGCCTCCTCACGTCTTCCGCATTGACGCCAATCGGCCTTACGCACATGAAATAGCCGGAGTTGAATGGCATCGCCTCGAAGTTCTCCGCGTATTCGGGATGTTCGCGTAGAATCCGCCTGATAGCGTCGTAGCGCTTCTTGAGCACACGGAACTTCGCAGCCTTCTCCTTCGCGTAGCTCTTCGACGAGAACGCAGCCACGGCGAGGTGCTGGCCAATCGACGAGGCGTTGGATATCCCGGACCTCACGTTGCCGGCGGCCTTGTCCTCAAGGGCCTTGAGCTGGGCGTCCGTCGCGCCCTTGAACGCAAACGAGATGAAGCCGACGCGAAGGCCCCATACGTAGTCCTCCTTCGTAGTCCCGTCGAGCTTGACGGCGAGGACGTTTGGATCAAGCTTCGCAAACTCCGCGAACAGCGACTCTGCATGGAGGCCGCTTTCATACGCAAGGCCGAAATATGCGTCGTCAAGGATGACTACGACGCGCTTGCCCGCCTTGGCGGCCGCCTTGACCGCAGATACGATCCTGCGGGCGTCGGCGAGAGTCGCGGTGTAGCCTGTAGGGTTGTTGGGAAAGTTTAGAACAAGAAGCTTCTTCGCGCCTGGCGCGAGCAACGCCTTCTTCATCGAATCCGCGTCAAACGCCCCCTTCCGGAAAGTCGTAAAGTGCCGAACCTTGCAGCCGACGGCCTCTCCGAAGATGAGCTCGTAGTTGTCCCAAAAGAGATCCGGCACGACAAGCTCGTCCTCCTTGTCGGCGAAAAGCTCGGCAGCTATGCGAAGACCGTGAGTGAGCGCGCTCGTGACGACGGGATTTGAGAACTTGACGCCCTTGAGCGACGGGTTCTTCTTTACTTCCATCTCGCGCCAGAGGCCGCGGAGCGAAGGAAGGCCGAAGCTTCCGGCGTAGAGGAACGCCTTTGTATCGAGGTTGAGGCCCTTGGAAAATGAGTCCAGGACGAGCGGCGAGCCGTCCTCCTCGAACGCCATGCCTATCGTAGCGTTCAGCGAGCACTTCTTCGCTTCCGCGCCCTGTCCGAGGATTCCTCCGTAGGGGAAATACATCCTGCGGCCTTCGGCGGAAAGGAACCCTGCCGCCTGGCCAAGCGCCTTGTTGAGACTGAGTGCTGAAGCGTTCATTTCATCCTCCTCGCTTTGAATCAGAACAGCGGCTTTGCCACGCCGTTCACGAGCTTTTCAAGCTCTGCCTCCTCCTTGATGACACGACGGCGATCCTGGAGCTTGCGGTAGTCGATGCGATTCTTGAAGAAATCCCTGCAAATAGGCTCCGTGAGATACACCAACTTGGCCGAACGCACGGCCGCGACGAATTCCTCGACGCTTTCGCACCTGCGCTGGAAATCCGGCAGCCGATCGAGAAGGCGCAATGTCTCGCGCTGGTCCCCGGAAACACGCGCATAATCGGCGCCAAAGCAGAAGAACCCTCCCGTCCTGAGCGTCCTGTCGATTTCCGTCCTGACCGCGTTTATGCGCTTTACAAGAAGGTTAGACGCTTCGTTTCTGACAAAGCCGCCCTCAAGGGAGTAGGATACCGTCGTCTTTGGCCTTGGAGGCGCAGCTGGCCTCACCACGGCCTTTTTTACGGGCTTGGCCTTCGGCTCGTCGTCAAAGAGGTCGTCAAGGGAGCTTTCGACATCTGCGGAATACGTCTCCTGCACAGGAGGAGGCGTAGGCGCAGCAGAAGGCGCACTTTCCGTCTTCACCACCTTGAGGGAAGACTGCGTCTTCAAGAAATCTGTCCAGTCCACAACCTGCGAAATGACGGGGATGCCGTTTATGCGTATTCCATTGCCCCAGCGCTCAACAACGTACGGCGGCTCTATGTACTTGCCTTCGATGAACACGACGCCGTTGCCAAACTGCTTCCCGCGCGTAACGCCGAGGGCCTTGCCGCTGACCTTTGGTATTTCTATGGCAGCGGCAGCAGAATTCGCCGATACGCACGCCATCGCAAGAAGCGCCACCGTTAGTCTCCAGCCATGACCTTTCATTCCGCATACCTCCTTTCACGGCTTTGTAGCCATCGTTTCCAAAAGATCCCGCACTGCCGTAGCACCGACTCCCCAGAACCCGTCGTTCAAAAGGCGGGGCTTGCGCCCCATTTTCAAATGTCGGTCGAAGAAATATCGACTGAATCCGCGTGCAGCACAGGACCTACGCTCTCCATCAGCCCTCCCTGACCTCGACACCGTCCGTCTTCTTGAGGGCCTCCACGATCTTCCTGAACGCCTGCCCGACCTCTTCATCGGTCAGCGTCTTCTCTCCAGAGCGGAACTCAAGCGAATACGCCCGCGACGTCTTGAATACGTCGAAGAGCTCCACCTTTGAAAGCGCCTTTCCTCCATTCGCCCTTATGACTCCCGTAATCGTCTCGTCGGAGACTCCCTTGGCGGCGGTCACGGCGATGTCGCGGTAAACGGAGGGGAACTGCGGGACAGGCGAAACCCTGCCGACGGCATCCGTCTTCTTGAGAAGCGGCTTTAGATCGAGCTCCGCGAGAACCATCTGCGTGGTGAGCCGGAATGGATGGCGCAGCTTGGAAGAGACAGCCCCTGCGATTCCGACGGCTCGCCCGTTGAGCCTGACTTCGAGCGCCGCGGCAAACGCCGGATGGTCGGTTGCGGCGAACTCTACGCGGCCGGCGTGAAGCCTGTCGACAAGCTCGCATATCGCGCCCTTCATCCAGAGAACGGCCTCTTCGGCCGAAAGCGGCGCGCGCTTGCGCAGTGCCTCGCGGCCCACAGGGCCCACCATGCCGAACGATATGCTCTCCTTCTCCGCAGGCGCATCGGCCTTGGAGAATGTCTTCCCGACTTCGAAAAGCATTACGGTCTGCTCGTGCGCGGAGTTCCGGCCGAGAGTCTGGTACATCTGGGGAAGAAGGCTGTCGCGCATGACTCCGTATTCCGCCGAGACGGGATCCGGTATGACGAGACGCTTTTTCGCAGACTCCTCCCGTGGGTCGAAGTCCGACAGCTCCCTCTCCGAAAGGAATGAATAGTGCGCCGCCTCGGTGAAACCGAGCCCCGTGCAAACCTCGCGGAGTCTGCACATTGCATAGAACTGCGAATTTGAAAGCGGAGACACGGATGGCGCAGACGGCATCGTGTCGGGGATCCTGTCAAGCCCGTACATCCTCGCAACTTCCTCGGCGAGGTCAGCGCCTTCCGAAAGATCCCACCGCCAGGAGGGAATCGCGAAGAGAACCGACTTTTCCTCGGCCCAGCCGTCGCGCCCCTCCACGGGACGAAGGCCGATCGCCTTGAGGATCCGCACCATCTCGTCGTTCGAGATGTCGATTCCGACAAGCCTGCGAACGCGAGCGAAGTCGAGGAGGACCGGCTTGAAGCACGTGTAGTCGACGCCCTTCTCCGCATCCGCCGGAGTTTCGACGCCAGGGCGCACGCGGTTGTCGACGTCTATGAAGCCACGTGCAACCTTCGCGCCGCCGTACTTCTGCATCAAGTGCGCGGCGCGCCTTGACGCCGCGTCGGCGACTGCCCTGTCGACGCCGCGGATGTAGCGGTAGCTCGATTCGCTCGAGAGGGAAAGCTTGGTTGACGTCGCCTTGATAGACGCAGGGTCGAAGAGGGCCGATTCGAGCATCACCGTGCGAGTGCCCGCGGCGATTTCCGAATCCTCGCCGCCCATTACGCCTGCGATGCAGTTCGGCACCGCGGAATCGCAGATGACGAGCATGGACGGATCAAGAGCGCGCTCAACGCCGTCGAGGGTCTTGATCTTCTCGCCCTCGCGTGCACAGCGAACCACGACCGTGCGGTCCTTGAGCTTCGTGTGGTCGAATGCGTGAAGAGGCGCGCCCATCTCGAGAAGGACGTAGTTGGTCGCATCCACGACGAGCCCAAGCGAACGGACTCCGCAAAGCTCGAGGCGCTTGCGCATGAAATCGGGAGACGGGCCGTCCGTCACGTCGGTGAGCACCCTTGCCGTGTAGCGGGGGCACTTCTCCGGCTCTTCGACGACGATCTTCACCTCGTCGTTCACGTCTGTGCCAGACTCCTCGAAATCGAGCGCGGGCATCGAAAGCGGCCGCCCGAGTATCGCGGCAAACTCCCTTGCGAGCCCAATCACGGAAAGCGCGTCCGGGCGATTCCACGTAACTTCGATGTCGAACACGGTCTCGGGCTTTTCCTGCCCCGCGACATCGCGGACGAAGCTCCCGTTCGGGATGTCGGCCGGGTACTCGATTATGCCGTCGCTTCCCTCGCCGATGCAAAGCTCCTTCTCGCTGCAGCACATGCCAAACGACTCCACGCCGCGCAGCTTCCCCTTCTTTATCTTCTCGGGCTTGCCGTTCTTGTCGAGAAAGCCCGGTATGGGAGCGCCTATTTTCGCGAACGCGGTCTTTATGCCCTTTCGCATGTTCGGCGCACCGCACACGACCTGGAACTCCTCCTTGCCGTCTGTCACCTTGCAGACGTGCAGATGGTCGGAGTTGGGGTGCGCCTCGCATTCCAGGACTTCCGCAACGACGATCAAGTCGGAAAGCGCACATCCGCCGACAGTTTCGACGGACTCGACTTGAAGACCGGCCCGGGTCAGCCTTTCGGCGAGATCCATCGGGTCTATGTCGTCAACCTTTACGTATTCATTCAGCCAGCTGAGTGGGAGTTTCATCTTTTTCCTGCCCGTTTTCCTGCTCGTTGTTCTGGGGTTCCGCAACGGTCTGTTGTTCCGCAACGTTCTGCGTCTCTGCGACAGCCTGCGGTTCCTCTACGACCTGCGGCTCCTCTACAGCCTTAGGTTCTTCTACAGCCTGTGGTTCCTCAACGGCCTGTGGTTCCTCAACGGCCTGTGGTTCCGCGACGGCCTTAGGCTCTTCCGCGGGCTGTGCTTCCGCAACAGCCTCGGCCTGCGCCGTAGGCGCGGCTTTTTTCTTGCGGTTCTTCCACTGCGGCCCGTACTTCGGGAACTTCTCGACCTCGGAATAGACGCCGTTAGTGAATGCGACGACATGGCCCGTCGTAACGAGCCAGGCGAGATGCTTTTCGAAGTCCGCTATGTCCTTCGGGAATTCGCTCTTGTCGCAGCATGGATTTTCTGCGACGAATCTTGCCGCAGTGGCAAGCTCCGGTATCGCGTGGTCGGCGTCGAACTGCCGGTACTCGACATTAGTCACGAACTCCGGCCCGCGCGAGTCGTTGGCCCTGAAGAACTTGAGCTTGCGGTGGTGGAAAGCCCCGCGAAGCGCAAAGCACATGTTGTATGGAGCGCGCCGCTCCGCGTCAACCGCGTTCCTGACGGCCATCGCAAGAGACGCCGACGGGCTCTTCATCGCGGCGGCCGCCGTGATCATGACGTGCTTCGGCGCATCCACGAGCGAAGGGAGGATCATTCTCCTGAACTCGCCCTCCGCCTGTTCGCGGTCCATCATTATCAGCTCGCCCTCGTCCTGCGGCGCCGCGCCGCCGTCCTGCGACTTGGCGAAGAAGACGGTCTTCTTCGTCGCGCCCTTGCGCCATTCCTCTATGACCTCAGGGTCGCGGACCATCTCTATGCGGGCGCGATACTCGTCCTCCGTCATCGAGGGATATTTCGTCCGCAGCATCTCCCTCACGACGGAGCCGAACTCGTGTATGTTGGGAGGCCCGAGAAGAACGCCGGAAAGCCCGCACCTTGCGACGCAGTTGAAATTCCCCTTGGGCGGCTCGCACTCGACTTCCTTCGAGCCGTAGTAGTTCTCGAGATGCGCAGACATCGCATGGTCGCAGACCTCGGCCTGCGAAACCGCCGCGAAGCCGCACGCCTTGCACTGGTAAAGCCCGCCCGGCTCCTTGGGGACGATCTTGAGGAGTATCGACTCCGGGTTGTCCAGGAGAAAACCGGCAATGTCCTTGAGCTTGAACGCATGCGCGTCGCTCTGTATCTTGCGGAAGATCGTGCCGAGGGCCTTCGGCTCCGGCAGTATCTTGATTTCGCAGTCAAGCGGACGCACCCTCTCGCGGAAAGCCGGCCTCTGGCCGCCGGAGCGCTCGAACCCGCGGGGCTTGGGCTTGCCTGCGCCGCCCTGCCTCTGGCCGGAGAACGCCTTCGGCGGACGCCCTTCCTGCGACTGTTCGCGATTGCGCCCGGGAGAGACGCTGCCCACCGAGACCTTCTCGGCCTTCTTCGCCCATACGGGGGCGAATTCAAAGGAGCCGAGTCCGCTCAGATCTACCGCATTGCCGTTTTCTTCCGCCATACCATCATCCTCCGATGAACTTTTCGCCAAGCTCCACCGCCTTAAGGTTGAGCTCAAGAAGATTCGCCTTGCGAGCGCTTATGGTCTCGCGGAGCGCCTCGGAGATGGTCTCCGGCGCCACGCACCGCGTCTTTTCCACGATTGCGCCGAGGATTATCATGTTGGCGAGCGACGTCGCCTCCATCTCCTTTGCCATCTGAGTGGCGGGAATGTAAACGGCCTCTACGTCGTCCCGCGCGACCTTGCGGGAGACAAGCGAAGAATCGACGAAAATCTTCCCGCCTGGCGCGACGGCCCCCTCGAACTTGTCGAGCGAGGGCTCGTTCATCACCATGAGGATGTTGGGATGGGCTATGATCGGAGAGCCTACTGGCTCGTCCGAGACTATGACGGAGCAGTTGCACGTTCCGCCGCGCATCTCCGGCCCGTAGGAAGGAAGCCAGGAAAGCTCCTTCCCCTCTATCAGCGCCGCGTGGGCGAGGACCTTGCCGGAAAAGAGCAGCCCCTGCCCTCCGAATCCCGCCATTATTGTCTCGTATGTCATTTCTGCATTCCTTTCCCGCGGTGCTACGCCCTGTTCCTGAAATTGCCGAGGGGATAAAAGGGAATCATCTTCTCCTCCACGAACTTGCATGCGGCGACGGGATCGAGACCCCAGTTCGTCGGGCACGTGGAGACGACCTCCACGAGCGAGAAGCCCTTGCCCTCGACCTGCGTCTTGAAGGCGTTGAGAATAGCCGTCTTCGCCTGGCGCACGTGCGGAACGGAATTCACGGCGACGCGCTCGATATACGCCGGGGCGTCGAGGGTCGCAAGAAGCTCGCAGATGCGGATGGGCATGCCCTGCGTCTTCGGGTCGCGCCCGTATGGCGAGGTCTGCGTCACCTGTCCGATCAGCGAAGTCGGCGCCATCTGGCCGCCTGTCATGCCGTAGATCGCGTTGTTGATGAATATGATCGTCACGTTCTCGCCGCGGCAGGCGGTGGAGACCGTCTCGCAAAGCCCGATCGACGCCAGGTCGCCGTCGCCCTGGTACGTGAAGACCACGCTGTCGGGAAGCGAGCGCTTGACGCCCGTCGCCACCGCCGGCGCACGGCCGTGGGAGGCCTCGATCATGTCGCACTTGAAGTAGTCGTACGCCATCACGGAGCATCCGACCGGCGCAATGCCGATGGTCCTGCCCTCGATGCCGAGCTCGTCTATCGCCTCGGCGACGAGCCTGTGGACAATTCCGTGGGTGCACCCCGGGCAGTAGTGGAGAACCGCGTCCGTAAGGGCCTTCGGCTTCTGGAAAACAACGGCCATGTTACTTAGCCTCCTTCTTTATGGCCGCCAGCACTTCGTCGGCACCGGGGATCATTCCGCCGACGCGGTTGCACATGGCGACGCTCTTGGAGCAACCTATCGCGAGCTTGACGTCTTCGTTCATCTGGCCCATGTTGAGCTCCACGGTAAGGAAGCTCTTCACCTTCTTCGCGGCGGCGGCAAGCGGGGCCTTCGGGAATGGATAGAGCGTTATCGGCCTTATCATGCCGACCTTGATCCCCTCCTTGCGGGCCGCGACTATCGCGTTCTTCGAAACGCGGGCCGTGATGCCGACCGAGACGACGCATATTTCCGCGTCGTCCATGAGATACTCCTCCCAGCGGCACTCTTCCCTCTCGAGCTTCGCGTAGCGCTCGAACCTCTCGTAGTTGGTCTTCTCAAGCTCGTCAGGCTTGAGGTAGAGGGAGTTCACGATGTTGTGCGGGCGCTTCATACCGGTTCCCGTCGTAGCCCACGGCTTCGTGGCCGGAATCGACTCGGGATCGACAGTCTCCTCCGGAAGCGAAACAGGCTCCATCATCTGGCCCATCGTTCCGTCGGCGAGCAGCATCGCGGGCATGCGGTATTTCTCGCCAAGCTCGAACGCGAGGCTCGTCATGTCGGCCATCTCCTGAACGGTCGCAGGGGCGAGGACGATGATGTGGAAGTCGCCGTGGCCTGGGCCGCGCGTCATGAAGAAGTAGTCGGACTGCGAAGGCTGGATTCCCCCGAGCCCCGGGCCGCCGCGCTGGACATTGACTATGAGAGCGGGCAGGTCTGCGCCCGCGAGATACGACATTCCCTCCGCCTTGAGCGATATCCCGGGCGACGACGAGCTCGTCATCGCGCGGCGGCCCGCCGAAGCGGCGCCGTAGACCATGTTGATCGCGGCGATTTCGCTTTCGGCCTGGAGGAACGTCCCGCCGATCTTCGGCATGCGCTTCGACATGTAGGCCGCGATTTCCGTCTGCGGCGTTATGGGATAGCCAAAGTAGTGCCTGCATCCGCAGCGTATCGCGGCCTCCGCGATCGCTTCGTTGCCCTTCATCAGAACCTTCTTGCTCATATTCTTTTTTCTGCTACCTCTCGACCGTTATGACGCAATCCGGGCACATAAGCGCGCAGGACGCGCAGCCGACGCATGCATTGGGATCCGTCAATTCTACGGGCGCATGGCCCTTGTGGTTTAGTTTTGTCTTTGAAATGGCGAGAATCTTCTTGGGGCAGGCGGCCACGCACATGCCGCACCCCTTGCACAGATCTTCCCTGAATGTTAGCTTTGCCATTCTATTCTCCTTCATGTGAATGGTATATTATACCATAATTCCGCATCTTTGGCGCAATTGCGCCAAAGCCCAGCCTGCGCGGGGGAAGGGTCTGACCCTTTTAGACCCTCGACTTGGTTAGGCGGACTCCACATGCAGCCATAGGAACCTACGCTTGGCGAGTTGCAAGATTTGGGGCCCCACGAAAAGCCTGTTTTACCATAATTTGGCCACGGTGTTTTTTCCCTTTCGCATTGCCCCACAAAACACCATGCAGAAGGAATGGGCGTCACTGCGGTGCAGAATCGATGTCGCCGCTTGCCGCCCGCGTGGGGACACAACCTGACGAGTTCGCTCCCGTCGCAAACCCTGCACCCGACACCGCGTGGGGATTGCCCCTAATGTTTCTGCGTTGCCTGACGAACACCGGAATGAAACCTACAGGCACTTCCATGGTGAAACGCTTGCCGCCCGCAGGCACCTCATGGCGATGGTGCTCACCGAAATCCTCCGTCCATACGCCCTGCGGCAAATAGATTTCCCTCGAAGTGGCATCTTTCAGCACAGGCGCGATAAGGTAGCGGTCGCAAAAGATGTATTCGTCGCTGATGTCCCATGTGTGTTCGTCATCCTGATAATCCCAGACGAGCGGACGGACGACCGGCACGCCCGTCTGCGCAGCCTTGCGCGACGCGGCGGCGATCTCTCCGGCCAATGACTTGTGTCGTGCGGCATATTTCACGT
>Ga0310786_10000376_pt1 | contig 72275 bp, 61 predicted proteins | sample AusTroGonzalo_MG_FD_203881 | JGI IMG/M metagenome (GOLD analysis project Ga0310786, IMG submission 203881) | Bovine rumen microbial communities from tropical cattle in Woodstock, Queensland, Australia - Gonzalo_03 (v2) (version 2) | ecosystem: Host-associated > Mammals > Digestive system >... | reverse complement strand
AAAAGGGTCGTCCGCGTCCGGTCAAGATCGAAGGCGCAAGCTTCGAAATTGAATGCGACACGGTTCTCGTTGCAATCGGTAACGGTTCTAACCCGCTCATCAGCAACACCACTCCGGAACTCTCTGTCGATAAGAAGGGTCACATCCTCCTCGAAGATGCAACCGCCAACAAGACGTTCATGGAAAAGGTCTATGCAGGTGGCGACATCGTGCTTGGCGCTGCAACCGTGATTCTCGCCATGGGCGAGGGACGTCGTGCTGCCGCTGGCATTAACGAGTTCTTGAAGAAGTAATTCTTCTTAGGCTGTCATCCCGGCCTCCGTGCCGGGATCACCTTTACAAGGATCTCAAGCTTTAAAAAAGGAACGGCAATCGCCGTTCCTTTTTGTCAATTCTGCCTTTTTCCGGACATCGACTTTTTCCCAAATCTTTTGATTATATTCTAAAAAAGGGTTCTATAAGGAGATGTTATGGTTAGATCAATTTTTTTTGGAATTGCCTGTGGCGTAGCGATGCTTGCAGGCACAGTTTCCGCAGCCACGCTTCCGACAGCAAAGGAAGTTCAGGCCAAGATGGGCATGGGTTTCAACGTCGGTAACTCGATGGAAGTTCCGAACAACCCGACTTTGTGGGGCAACCCTTACCCGACTCAGGCTTTGCTCGATTCCGTGAAGGCGGCTGGCTTCAATACGGTTCGTATCCCTTGCGCTTGGGATAGCCATGCTCCGGGCGGCAAGATTACCGAAACGTGGCTTGATTCCGTGAAAACGGTGGTCGATTACGCTATGCGCGCAGGCCTTTACACAATCCTCAACATCCACCATGAAGGCGAAGGAGGATGGTTCCAGAGCAACATCGGCACAAGCGTCAATTCCAACATCGACACCAAGATGAAAAATTACTGGACGCAGATTGCGAACCAGTTCAAGGACTACAACGAGCGCTTGCTTTTCGCAGGTGCAAACGAACCCGGCCCGAATGTGAACACTTGGACTTCGCAGCACGTCAGCACGCTGATGCATTATTACCAGACGTTCATTGACGCAGTCCGCGCTACCGGTGGCAACAACGCTACCCGTACCTTGATTATCCAGGGCCTCAATACCGATATCGACAAGTCTGTCGCAAACGCTCCCGTGAGCACCTTCCCGAAAGACAAGGTTGAAGGCCGCTTGATGTTCGAAGTGCATTACTACGATCCGTACCAGTACACGCTCATGACGAGCCAACAGGACTGGGGTGCCCCTAACGGCGAAATGATTTTGCCGCAGTATTATTACGGCGATTACCAGAAGGCTAGTGAACCTAAGCGTAACGCAGGCTATAACGCATGGGCGGGCTCCGTCGATTCTAAGATTGCAGGCATCGAACATCCCAAGGAACAATTCGCTAAGATGAAGGCGAATTATGTAGATAAGGGTTATCCGGTCATTGTCGGTGAATTTGGTGCTAACGTTCGCTCTCCAGAATTGAACGGTAACGACTTGAACCTCCACAAGCAAGGTCGTGTGCAGTGGCACAAGGACGTTGTAACCGCAGCCAAGCAATACGGCCTCACGCCGATTCTCTGGGACATGGGCAATGAAAGCAATTCTAAATACGACAACATGGCGTACATTCGCCGTCAAACTTCGCCGATGGGGAAGGTCTTGGAAGTAGATGTCATCAACGCGATGCGAGAAGTTTATGGCCTCGGCAATTACGTAAACGCAGGCGTCACGCACGTCGAAGATTTTATCACGGACGGCTCGGAAACGACGTCTAGCAGTTCCGCGGTGCAGCCGGAATCTTCTAGCTCGGAACACAAAAATTGCGATGCCCTAATGCCTGAATGTGGCTGGCCGGAACAGGTTCTTTGCGAGATGGGTATTGTGGAATACTGCAAAAACGCAGCGTTGCACATATCAACAAATTCGTCCGTCAAGTTCCGTCGCGATGGCAACATGCTTTACGGTTCCGGCAAGATTATGCTGTTTGATATGAACGGAAACCTTGTCCGTAGCGTCGGAATGGCCACTTCGTCCAAGACTGAAATGCAGTTGCAGGGTCTCCGCCAAGGCAACTACATTGCGAAATGCCAAGGCAAGGTGTTGCAAGTGCAAATCCGCTAGTTCTTGCGGCAGTCTCGCATTGCGATTGAACCTGACATATCTTGGATAACCGAAAAAACATCAGCTAGACTGGTGTTTTTCTTTTTTGCCGTCTTGAATTGATGAATATATAGTGCGATGCTCCAAATCCTGGTAATGTTGCTGTAATGGTAAAAGTGATGTTGTAAAAACAAAATGGAAAATTGATTCATTATAACTAATTTTGCAATTTTCGCTATTATACAAGATGTATAATATGGCTTTTGAAACTTGCTGTTTTCCCATAAAAATCCCCCTTTTGTAGTTTAAAAATATAGTTGCGTGTATAATACAGATATTGCATCTTTTAATGTAAAAATTTATTTTATGTATTATGAAGTCTATTTTCGAATACCGCGATTACCATCTTTATTTGCAGGATTACTATGATGAACGCAAGCGTTTGGGGGCGTTCTCGTGGAGAGAATTTTGCCGAAATGCAGGGTTCTCTTCGCCGAATTTCTTGAAGCTCGTCAGCATGGGGCAGAGCAAGCTCAGCAAAATAAAGGCTTGCCAGGTCGCAAAATCCATGGGACTCGTCGATTACGAAGAACAGTACTTCTACCAGCTTGTCGCTTTTGGAAATGCCGAAAATAACGAAGCTCAAAGGGCGGCGCTCCTAGAAATGCAGCGTATCGCTTTGGAACACGAAGTTCGCGTTGTCGATAAAGAGGCGTTCCAGTATTACGAGTCTTGGAAGTATCCTGTGATTAGGGAACTGGCGCCGCTCATGCCGGGCGCGAATCCGCGTGATTTAGCGGACGTGTGCAAGGAATACGTCTCGGCGGAAGAAGTCCGGGATGTTCTTGCGTTTCTCGTTAAAGCGGGATTCCTGAAAAAGGATGGTGAAAAAGTTTATTCGCAAACAGCGCAGACCGTTGTGGGCTCCAAGGAGGCTCTTCCTATTGCAATCCGGGCCATGCACAAGGAAATGGCGATTATGGCCGCCCGTGCCGTTGACCGCTATTCTGTGAATGAGCGCTTTTTCAATGGTGTTACGTTGAGCGTAAATCAGGAAACTTATAATAGAATTGTCGAAGAAATCAAGGCTTGTTGCAAAAAAGTTGTTGCCATCGCGAATGAATGTTCTAACTTTGAACAAGTGTGTCGAATTAATTTTCAATTTTTCCCTGTCACCGATAAAATAGTGGAAAAGAAACATGCTTAAAAAGAGCGTTTATATAATTGGGCTTTTTTCGTTGCTTGCAATGGTTGCATGCTCCAGTGGGACTGTTGACCCGAATGCGAATCCTTTGGCTTATGCGAATGAAAGCAGTTCTTCGATGGGTGAACAATCTATTAGCAGTTCTTCGATGTCTAGCTCATTAGATACGACAAATAAAAATTTAGAGAGTTCGCCAAATACTGTTCATATTATCAAAGATGATACAGTTTTTGTTGTTGTGAACACGGATGCAGGCATTGCCGTTCATCTTGATATCGATACTTTGTATCCTCGTCTTGAATTTTCTACGGAAGCGACTCGCCAGTATAGCATTGCTATCGGTAATAAGAAAGGTGTAATGGATTCTAATGATGGTCAAGTTGCTGTTTATGAAAAAGAACAGGGAGCGACAGCGATTTGTGATAACAATGAAAATAAACATTTTGCCAAGTTTAAGCTTGGACAAAATAATCACATTGAAAAAACTATAGAATTGAAAAATTACGGTAGTGCTTGCGATAGTATTTTGGTGTCTTTTGAGGAATCATGCAAATTTGCAAAATCAAAAGAGGGAATTGTTGGTGCTTGCGATAAAGATGGTAATCTTGAAGCGTACTGTTCTTACGTCGATGAAAGTGCCGATTTCGATACGCTTTTAAGAGAATTTACTGAAGAAGTAAAAAAAATTTGCGAAGAAGGCCATTGTCAAATCAACAAAACTAATTGATATCGACCCGTCCTTAACCCCTGTTTCCAAACCTATTTTCTACACAGGAACGGTGCACTCTGCATCGTCATCCCCGTGCAGGCGGGGATCTCCTTGGGCTTAAAAAAGGTGGAAACAATGAAGTTAGGATGGTTTGGTAAACGTGCTCGCACGGCTCTCGTTTTGACGGGGGTTGCGTGCGGTCTCGGTTTTTCGCAGGATTTGCTGTACCCCGACATGTTTGCATTGTCGGATGTGCAACTTTTGGACGGCGTGCTCAAAGAACGCCAGGATTTGAACGTCGAAACGCTCCTCAGCTACGATGTCGATCGTTTGCTGGCTCCGTTCTACGAAGAAGCGGGGATGCGGCCCAAGGCAAGCAAGTTCCCGAACTGGGCGGGGCTCGATGGCCACGTTTTGGGGCATTATCTGAGTGCCTTGGCGATGCATTACGCCGACAATGACGACGTTCAGGTCAAGGAACGCCTCGAATACATCTTGAAGGAACTCAAGACGATTCAGGACCAGAATTCCAAGGACAACAACTTCAAGGGTTACATTAGCGGTGTGCCGAACGGCAAGCAGATGTGGCTCAAGATGAAGAACGGCGATGCCGGTGCACAGAACGGCTATTGGGTGCCGTGGTACAACATCCACAAGCTTTATGCGGGCCTCCGCGATGCTTACGTGTATGCAGGCTATGAACAGGCGAAGACGATGTTCTTGGCCCTTTGCGACTGGGGCATTACGATTACGAACGGGCTGAACGATTCCAAGATGCAGCAGATGCTCGGCACGGAACACGGCGGCATGCCCGAAGTCTATGCGGATGCATACAAGCTTACGAAAGATACGAAGTATTTGAATGCTGCAAAGAAATGGTCGCATCAGTGGCTATTGAACCCGATGGCGCAAGGGAACGACAACTTGACGAACGTCCACGCCAATACGCAGGTGCCGAAAGTCGTCGGCTTTGCGCGAATTGCTGAACTCTCGGGCGATGAAAATTACAAGAAGGGCTCCGATTTCTTCTGGCAGACGGTCGTGAACAAGCGCAGTATCGCGATTGGCGGCAACAGCATTTCGGAACATTTCCCGGCTCTCAACAATCACAAAAAATTCGTCGAAGAACGTGAAGGACCGGAATCCTGCAATACGTACAACATGCTCAAGTTGACGGAACGTTTGTTCAACATCAAGCACGATGCGCATTATTCCGACTTCTATGAACGCGCGCTGTTCAACCATATCCTTTCGACGATTCATCCGACGCATGGCGGTTACGTGTATTTCACTCCGGCGCGTCCGCGCCATTACCGCGTGTATTCCAAGGTCAATGCGGGCATGTGGTGCTGCGTGGGCTCTGGCATGGAAAACCCGGCAAAGTACAATCAATTTATTTATACGAAAGATGGCAATTCGCTTTACGTGAACCTCTTTGCGGCTTCTGTGCTGAATTGGAAAGACAAGAGTGTTCAAATCAAGCAAGAGACGGCCTTCCCGAAGGGCGAAAGTTCCAAGTTCACGATTACGGGTAGCGGCGAATTCGATATGCAAATCCGCCATCCGTACTGGGTCAAGGAAGATGCATTCAAGGTCATCGTCAATGGCGATACCGTCGTGAAGAAATCGACTCCGTCGAGCTACGTTTCTGCCGGAAAGTCTTGGAAGTCGGGCGATGTCGTCGAGGTGCTTTACCCGATGTACACGCATGTCGAAGACTTGCCGGGTGTGACTGATTACGTTGCCCTTTTGCACGGCCCGATTGTGCTTTCGGCAAAGACGGGAACGGCGAACTTGAATGGTCTTGTTGCCGATGATGGCCGCTGGAGTCATATTGCATCCGGAGCGCTGGAATCGCTCGATCAGGCGCCGATGCTCGCGAGCAAGAAGGAAGATATCCCCTCGAAGGTGGAACCCGTGAAGGGCGAACCGCTGCACTTCAAGGCGCCTTATCTTTTTGCGCAGCAAAAGGACGCGAGCCTGCTTCTGGAGCCGTTCTACGAAGTCCACGATGCGCGTTATATGATGTATTGGATGGTGCTGACGGACCCGTCAATTCTCGACCGTCTCGAAAAGGAACAGAAGGAAGCTTTGGCGCTTGACGAAAAGACCGTCGATAAGGTTTCGCCCGGTGAGCAACAGCCCGAAGTCGATCACAAGATGGAAGAGAAAAACTCCACCAAGGGGACCGCGAACGGCGAGTTCTACCGCGATGCCGGCAAGTGCTCCGGCGGCGATGGCGGCCTCATCAGCTACGAATTTGAGACGAATAGCGAAGATTCCTTGAGCCTCATGGTGCGTTACTGGGGCAACGAAGGCTGCACCCGCACATTCGACATCTCGATTGACGGCGAAAAACTCACGACCGAGACGATTTCGAACCGCTGGAAAAAAGAAGAGTTTGTCAACGTGACGTACCCGATTCCTGACAAGATGATTAAAGACAAAAAGGTTGTACGTATTTCGTTCTCGGCAAGCTCTGGAATGGTGGGCGGAATTTATGGAGTGCGCTTGCTCCGCAACAAGCCGAAGCCGGAAAGGGTAAGTGTCAAGCCTGTTGCTGCCGCGAACTCGGGATTGCGTGTGAGGGCAAATGCACAAACGCTTCAAATCGAATCTAGCCTTCCGCTTTCTCATACGATGAGCGTGAAAATCTACTCGATGGATGGCCGCTTAAAACTCTCGCAAGTGCTCAATGCTGGCTCAAGTCATTTTGATGTCAACATTGCAGAACTTAGAAACGGCAACTACATCGTGCGACTCTATGAAAATGGGCTCGTTCGCGGATATTCCCTCTTTAATAAAAACGGATTTTAAATTCACACTCCTACACCCCCTAAGAGTCCTCGCAATCGCGAGGACTTCTTTGCTATTTTAGATTCCTAACCACTAACCACCAACCACTTCCTACTTCCTACTTCCTACTATCCTCCCCCCCCCCCCCATTGACTAATTGTCCATAAATCCGTGACATGCTTTTGTGATAAGCTTCACAAACGAGAATATATTACAAATGGGTTTAGTTAGGTAGAACACTGGTGTGTTCATGCTTGGTTTTGTTTAGCCACGCGGTTGCGTGGTGTATCTCCTTGCGTGTGTCAAATCAGTTTGGAGGACTTGTCCTTTCTAGGATAAAGAGTTGGGAACGATACAAAAGGAGAACATTTATGAATCATCTTGGTATAAAGTGTGCTGCGATGGCTTTGGCTATGGTTGCATCGGCTCAAGCTTTTACGCTTACGGGCAAAGTAAACGATGAAAGCGGCAAGGCTATTGAAAAGGCTTCTGTCGAACTTTTGAAAGAAGGTCTCAAAACGACGACCGACGCAAAAGGCGAATTTAAAATTTTCAAAGAAGAAAAGAACGACTCAATTGGTGGCTCAGATGCTATTCGCAGTTTTGCTCGCCCATCCATTGGCTACGTGAGCGTGATGAATGGCATTTTATCTTATTCGCAGAGTACAAATGAACCTGTCCGTGTACAAGTTTTTGATGCCGTGGGTTCACGTATTTTGAACGAAACGCTTCAAGGCAAGGGAACGCTGGACTTGCAGTCTGTCGTGCGTTCGCAGGGCTCGTATTTTGCTCGCGTGAGCGTGGGCAGCGCTCAAAGTAATTTCCGCTTTACTTCTAATGGCAATTACAAGGCTTCTTTTGGCGAAGCGGTTGCTCGCGGCCTTGCTAAAGAAGGCGATGGTGATAGCCTTCGCGTGATTGCTACTGATTACGATACTTTGACTGTTGCACTAAGCAATTTGGATACAAACGTCACGCTCAAATTGAAAAAGACGGTCAAGCAGCCGGAATACGCTTATGGCTGGGGCTTAAAGAATGATCCGGTGCCGACACGCGGTTGCGGCAAGGATACCAAGCTCGATTACAAGTATCGTGGCGACAAGCCGTATATTGAATTCAAGTGGAGCAAGGGAACGCGTACAGTGCGCATTGACATCCCGAAAAGCTACGACAAGAATAAACCGTACAAACTCATTTTCGGCATGCAGTGCATGGGCGGCTGGGCCGGTGGCGTTCAGGATGAAGGCTACTATGGCTTGAAACCGCTTGACAAGAACGAAACTGCAATCTTTGTCGCACCAGAAGGCAACGGAAATCAGGCCCCGTGGGCTCAGGATGACTACATTCTCTTTGACGAACTTTTGGCCATGCTCGAAGATAGCTTCTGCATTGACTCTTCTCGCGTGTTCTCGACCGGCTTTAGCTATGGCTCCATGTTCTCCAACGGACTTTCTTGGAACCATCAGGACGTGCTCCGCGCCGTTGCCGTGTATGAAACTGCTGAACGCAACATTTGGCTCCCGCAGCGCAAGAACATGGGCGTTGGCTGGATGGGCGTGCTCGGCCTCGATGATAACCTTTGTACTCCGGAAATGGGCCGTGCCGCTCGCGATATCATCTTGACGCTGAACTCCGAAGGCGGCAAGGCAAAGAACGAAAAGGCTGAAGAAGCTCCGCGCAATTCTGCTCACAAGTGCTATGACTACACGACCGTCGAAGAACGTTTCCCGGTTCGTTGGTGTACTCAGTCTGGCGGCCACATTTGGGACCACAAGGATCCGGGCCAGCAAAAGTCTTGGGTGCCCGAAACCACTTGGGATTTCTTCAGCAAGTTCTAAAGCGTAATTCTTTCCTCCTCATAAGCTCCCGGCTCCGGCTGGGAGTTTTTGCTTATCGTATTGTAATTATTTGCTTTTTCCCTATAAAGTGTATTATATATGTTCCCGGAGTCGGTTTGGATATATTGAAATCAGCCCTTGGTGCTAGCTTGTGGTACAGAATACGTCCTTGCAAATCCATTAGCGTAACTTCAGAACCGACTTTTGCTCCATGGATTGCGATAAAGTGTGGCTCGACTGTTATGCGTAATTTTGCGGGATCATTGAGTTGTTCAAGGCCAGTTCTGTTGCTCGAACTGGATTTTGTTGACGAACTGGATTTTATTTTATTTGAACTGCTGGACTTTGCGGAACTTGAACTGCTCGATGTTGTATTGCTTGACGAGACCGCCACGGAGCTTGATGACTTTTCATTTTTTATACTGGAGGAACTGCCGTTCTTCGTGGAACTGCTCGATTTTGCAGAACTCGATGACGAAGCTGCGGAACTGCTCAACGCTACAGCATTGCTAGACGAAGACTTTGCGTTGATGGAACTGCTACTGGATCCTATCGCTACGCTCCAGGATGACGAAGACGAGTTTGTTGCCGAAGATGATGATGAGCGAATGCTAGAGGATGACGTCGCGGAACTAGAACTGCTTGACTTTGCAGAACTGTTGGACGTAGCACTGCTTGATGACGTCGCGGAACTTGAACTGCTTGACATTGCGGAACTCGAAGACGAGATGGCTGTGCTGGAACTTGAAGACGTTGCACTCGAAGAATTGACATATATGTTTTTCGTCCAGAAGGTTTCGGGATCTTCGATGAACGCTTTTGCAAACTTTTGAGTGGTGCTAGTGTCGAAATGCGGATATGCGTCGCCGTCCACCTGCACCCAGCCTTCTCCGTTTACATTGTTTTTAGAATAATCGTGCAGTTTTTTCGCGAGCGAAAGGTCAATGAACTCCTGATTGGTTACGTCGATACTATTGTGAATCGTATAGACATATTCTGGAATGAATACGTTGTCTATGCTCAATTTAGCTTCGTATCCCGTATTGACGACGAGCGCGTCCGATCCCGAATTTTTTGAAACGTGTCCTATGAAGAATGCGTTGACGAGGGTGAGCGGGTTCTCGTAGATTTGCCCGATCAGGCCTCCCGTGGCATCGCTGGGGGAGCTGACGTCACCTACGCTATAGGCGTTTTGGACGAGAATCTTGTTGTTGTAGTACGAAGATTTCCCGACGAGGCCGCCTGAGAAAAATCCTGAGTTGACTTGGCCTTTGTTGAATACGTACGCCATGCGGACTGGGCAGTTTTTACTGTCGATGTTTCCGATTAATCCTCCCGCATCGCTCTTGCTTGTAACCGTTCCTGTATGGTAAACGTCGATGAAATTGGTATTGCTATTCGAGATATTTCCGACAATGCCGCCGACATTGTAATAGCCTTCGACATTTCCTTCGTGGTAGGAGTTGATGATATCTAACGCATAACATCCATATTGATTGGATCTATCGAACTTGCCAACGAGTCCAGCCGCATCGCCATAGTCTCCATAAACGTAGCTTTGGCTGGAAACATTGATGAGTTGCAATTTCTTTACGTCATTGGCTATACCGATGAGTCCCGAAGAACTTTTGCCGAGGAAATAAGAATCCTTGATATGGAGATTCTTGATGATCACTTCTGTAGAATCGTATCTTATGCCGACCGTTTCGAACAGCCCTGTGGCTGTTGCATTGAGGTTGGCGAAGAAAAGTCCGGAAATGGAATGGCCTTGCCCGTCAAATATTCCTGTGAAATTCTTGATGGGAGTCCACTTTGAAAGTTTGGAGGTGTCAGTCCTATTTAACTTGCCGTTTTTGAGGATGTTCTGATTGTCGATGAGATCGACAGTCAACTTGACACAGGAACTTTGCGGCTTAGCTTGTTCGTTATGGATTTCTGCAAAATTGTATAGTTGCTCCATTGTCTCGATTTCATAGCAGTTATCTACAATTTTGAGGGGTTCTCGCCATTTGGCGTAATAAGTCAATGCGCCGCTGGACTGGTACGGAACCGACTTGTAATTTTTGCCTTCAAGTTCCGGGTTGTCATACCACCCTGCAAATTCGTAGCCCTCCCGTTTAGGCGTAGGGAGGCTTGTCATAGGTCCGCTGATGTACTTGTCCCTGTAGGTTGTCGTGTCCGATTCGTAGGAGACAAAGTTTATGGGATATATGAGTTTGTCGTTTTTTACAGTTTGTTTGATGATACCCGTGAGTTTGGGGTACGGGTCGGTGTTGACAATTTGCCCCCAGACGGAACCCTCGACATCTCCGTTTTTATAGAGGTGCAGGTTGTGTGCAAACACTCCGTTGGTGATGTAAGGGGGGCTGACTTGTAGGACTTTGTATTGGTCGCTTGCCGAGTATCCGAAAATGAAGGCGTTCTTGTAGTTTATGGACGATAGCGTGGATTTTCCTACCATGTATTCTTGGCTGAATCCGTCGTCGCAAAGGTCGCATCTTTCTAGCGAGTAGGAATTTTCGATGCTTACTTGGGCAAGTTCTGCCTCGCCAATCAATCCGTAAATACTGTAACGATTGGGTAGTTCCGTGATAGCGTAGGAGTTTGCGATATTGACAATCCCGGTTGTTTTTCCGATGAATCCTGCCATGTATGTTCCTCCATATATCACGGGTTCTGCAGACGAAGTCCTGATGTTCAGAATGCCTCCGTGGTGCAGCCCGACGAGTCCACCCCTGCTGCCTGTACTGTAGGCGGTATCGCCCAGCGTTGATTTTATCTCGCAGTTCTCGATGATGACTTCTTTGCTGAGCGAGTCTATTTCACCCACCAGCGTCCCGACGTTGGTGACGTTCATGAAGGTCGCGTCGGTAATTTTTAAGTTCCTGATTCGCGTCGGGTGCAAGGCGTCGATGTTTGAAATATTTGCGAAAAGTCCCAGGTTCGGGTCGAGGGGCGTATCCTTGTCTCTGGCTTTCTTGCGGTACAAGCCCGAAATCGTGTGTCCCTGTCCGTCAAAAGTGCCGTCGAAATTCTTGATAGGAATCCATGTCAGGATGTTCTCCGTCTGGCCGGGTTCGTTCAACTGGATGTCGGCGGTCAGCATGCCACAAAATGGAGTGATGTTGTACATGGCCGCATTGACGATGCCCGCAAAACCATAGAGTTCTTCGACTGAGCCGATTTGGTAGCACCCGTCAGAAATTTTCGGTGTTTTGGGAACGATATTGGGGTAAACCTTGAATGAACCCGAAAAAACAGGTGCGTCATCCACTCCGATGTGCTGTCCCCAGATGGATCCGTCTATGCTGTCGGACTTGTAGTTGTGTAACAAACTTGCAATAGTACCGTCATTAAATTCCCTCTCTGTTACCAGAGTCCCTGGTCCGTGCGGCTCGATGTCGTAGTAAAAGCTGTTGATGACGTTCATGCTCTTTGCATTGTTTTTTAAAACTAACATCACTTCGTGTTTCGTGTCAGGTGATGTCGAGGTGAAAGTGGCTTTATGATAGACGTTTTCTAGGGTGATTGTGTCTGCAGTTTCGTTGATGAATGGGGCGTTGCGGTTGGGCACGTAGCCCTTGCTACAGTCAACGATGAAGGGTGCGTTGTTGTACGAGTTAGAGATGCTTGTGTTTGAAGCTTTCCCTATGAAAATTCCGCCTTGCTCGTCGGCGCAACCTTTGGCTGTGTTGTAGGAATTTTTTACCGTAGAATGCGAAAGTACTCCCGCTATGGCTCCAATGTGATATCTGCCTCCTATATAGCCGCCGGTGTGGACGTTGTCAATATCGACATTCGAACCGGAACCAATTAAGATTCCTACGGATAAATCGGCTACGAATTTTGAATTGCGCAGATCCAGGTTCTTGATGACTATGCGTTTTTCAGGATTTTCTTTTGGTGGGTGTGCTCTCCCGAAAAAGGCAACACCGTCTAAATCCGGTTTGTTTAAATACAGTCCGTAAATCATTTTGCCGTTGCCGTCGAAAGATCCGCAAAAGTCCATCAAGGGTGGCCAGGGCATATCATTGTCGCCCTCGTTTACAATGATGTCGGCGTTGAGTTTTCCGCAGGCACAAGAATCGCGTTTCACGTCGTCGGCACCGTTGACGATAGCCCCGAAACCATAAAGTTCCTTGACGGAATTGATTTCGTAACAGCCGTTTACCTGTTGAGGTAGCTCGTAGTACACAGGAATAGAAATGGGAGAGGCGGACTTCGCGTGAACAGTCGGTATCGATAAAAGGGCTGCGAAGAAGATTATGAACAGATGTGAGGCTTTCATAGGAGTAAAAAGTTGAAACGATGAGTTGAAGATTGTATTACTTGTAATTTAATAATAATAAAGCTTGTGCGGAGAAAACAAAATGCTTTTTTTTAAGCGAAATTCAGCATATTTTGATGCTTAATGAAAAAAAATCAAATTCATGAAACAAAAATGCGGTTATATGAAACAAAAGCGAAAAATCATTTTTACGAAAATCGTAGTTTTTTTCTTTTATTTGAATTGTAATTTTTGAAATGTGAAAAAGTTTTTGAAAATTGCGTTTTGGATTTTGTTGCCGATAATGCTTGTGGCTGCGTTTTACGGGTATCATTTTTATCGTGCGAAATCGTTGGAAAAAATGAGATATTCGGATGCGAAAGCCACTGCAGTCGATGCGGAACGTGCCGTAAGTATACTTATCTATTCAATGGGTTTGGATAAGGGCATAAAATGCGAACCTACAGGATTAATTGAAGAAAATGTGAACGATTATTTGGAAGCAGGGATGATTGCAGATGTATATAAGTCGGACACTATTTTGGATAGCCGTATCGAAAAGGTACGTGATGATTTCGGTAGAACTTCAATTGCTATGTATAAGAAAAAACGTAAGATTGGGTGTTATGATAAAGTGGAGTCTGTTATACTCAAAGAAAATGCAGATTCCTTGTTTGGTGTGACTTGCAGTCTTTTTCCAGATAAAGATATGCGACAGGACTTTTATGTTGGAAAACGTCGTAATGGGATTGTAACAGAATGTGAAAATTATTATCGATTTTTGACCGATTTTAGGAAACCGATGAATCTGAGGCGTGTGTGGAGAGTGCAACGGATGGAACTAGATTCTGTTTCTGGAAAAGTAGTCAATTTTATTTCAGAAAAAGAACATGTTTCTTATAAAATAAGGAAAGTTTACGACTGGTTCTCTTACGATTCGTTCTTGTATGATGATTTGCTTGTAGATACTAAGATGGTTTTTGATGGCTTGGGGCGTCTTATAGAATCAAATATGAAAGGAAAAGTTTTTCGTTATGAGCATTTGACGAATGATTCCGCAAATCTTAATGTGAAAATTTATAGTGAGTCTGGGAAAAATATCGGTTTTTATAAGAGGTCCTTTGATTACAATGGAAGTCTGCGAACTGTGCAGTATGGAACAAATTTTTATGAAGTGAATGAAAAAAGCTATTATGAAAAAGGCAAGTTAATCAAAGAAATATTGAACGAAGATCGTTTTTATTTTAGCTTGCGATCTCGGGTGAGGCTGTTTGATTCTATGGGAAATGAAATTTTGGATTCCTCTTTTTATGAGCATACTTTTTTGCCGGGAACAAGATTTGGGGCTCGCTCGTATGTGGTCAAACGTGAATATGAAAATGGAAAATTAAAAAAGGATGAACGCTACGAGGAAATGTTTCGAAGGCCGTTGTCTTTTATATTTTCTTCAATGAAATCAAGGCAAATCAAAGAAGTCAAAAATTTGAGATTTGAGTATGATCAAATGGGAACGTTAATGTCTATGGTTGATTTTTTGCATGAGAAAAAAGTTCTCTTTTCAAAAGAAAAGCAAGATAGTCTTCCAAGGTGTTCTGATGATATTTTTCAATCTTGGAGAATGCAAAAGTGCGAAGAAGGAATGGAAAATTCAATTCAAATGAAACAGCAGATGCCGAAATAAAATTCGCCGAACTGCAATCCTTTTTCTATCTTTGGGCTTATGGAATTCAAACGTTTTGAAGCCTTGATTGAGATGTTCCCGCAAGTGCAGATTTTCAGCACCGAGGGCGAAGATCTTGACCGAGTCATTACTCATTTCTTAAATCAGCGCGAAAAAGTCTCCACGATGTCGGAGGCGGTACAACGTAAAATCCAACAGGCGCTTGCGCCGTTTTTCCAACAGCGCTTTATCAGTTTGCACGATGCCGAAGCCCCGCTTGTGCGGAACTTGCTTTTGGACAAGAAGTTCTTTTTGCAGACGGACCGCTACATTGACGATATGGCATGGGCTTTGACGGATCCGGACAAACTTGGCGAGGCCTTGAACATTGCGGATCTTTCCGAAGGAATTCTCGACCGCAAGCTGTTGAGCCTTTCGAATGGTGAACTTCGCCGTGTGCTCTTGGCGCGCATGTGGATGGAATCGCCGGAATGGATTTATTTCAATGACTTGTTTGGCGGGCTTGATCCGGAGTACCGTGCACATTTGGCAGGGAACGTTGTCGAATTGGCGAAGCGTCCGAACTTGAACGTTGTCGTGCGCCTTGCTCGCGAAGATGAACTGCTCCCGGAAATTCCGGCATTCGTTTACGCGAACAAAATATTTACGCAGTATGCAGGAGAACTTCCGAAAACTGCCGCCGCTCCGAAGTTCAAAAAAGCGGAACTCAAGGGATATGAGATTGTGAACTTAAGGTATCAGGCATCAGGTATCAGGTGTCAGGAAAATATTGCCGATGCCGGAACGGAGTCCGGCATGACAGAAAAAAACGAAGAATGCTCAAATCATCTCTCATCCCTCAAAGGGAGCGAAGCGACCGACCTCACTGCTCATAGCTCATCTGCCGAAATCCTCTTCGACTTGAAGCATGTGAACGTTCGCTTTGGCGATACGGACGTGTTGAAGGATTTGAACTGGACGGTTCGTAAGGGGGAACATTGGGCGGTGATGGGCGAGAACGGCGCTGGCAAGAGTACGCTTCTCGGGATGCTTACGGCAGACCATCCGCAGATTTACAACAACGACATTACGCTTTTGGGCGAGCGTCCGGGGCATGGCCTCAACATCTGGGATCACAAGGCTAAACTCGGTTTCTTCTCGCCGGAACTTGCACTCCAGTACCGCGAAGACTTGAGTTTGTTAGAAGTTCTTTGTACGGGATTTACGCCGAACCTCTGCCGCGCCGAAAACATCACGTGGGAAGAGAAGGCGAAGGCTCGCGAATGGCTTGCGTACTTGGGCTTTGAAGATACTTCAATTTCTATCCGCAAACTTTCGCCGATTGACAAGCGCTTGGTGCTGATGGCGCGTGCCGCAATCCGCCCGCCTGAGGTGCTACTGCTCGATGAACCGACGCAGGGGTTGAAGGGCGAGTACCGTGAAAAGCTGTTCCACTTGCTGCAACTGCTTTCGACGCAAACGACAATCATCTTGGTAAGCCATTACGAAGAAGAATGGCCGCCTTGCATGACGCACCTCCTCCGCATGCCGAAGTTCTCGCTGTAATAGCCGTGAGCAATCAGCCATGAGTTGTGAGTGTTTATTAGGCGGCAACGCCGCGACTATAAAAAACTCATCGCTCATAGCTCAATGCTCATTGCTCTCTCAATCCCTCACCCCTCAAAGCGGCAACGCCGCGACCTCATACCTCAAACCTCTATGTCCTATCTACTTGTTGCCATCGGCGGTGCTTTCGGAAGCGTGCTTCGATATTTCCTCTCCTTGGTGATTCCCAAGGCGGCTGGATTCCCGTGGCACACGTTTGTCGCAAATGTTCTCGGTTGCCTTTGCATCGGGATTTTTTCGGGACTCTTCCTCAAGTGCGGAACGCTATCGCCAAACCTCAAACTGTTTTTGGTGACGGGCTTTTGCGGAGGCTTTACCACGTTCAGCACTTTTGCCAACGAAAACCTTGCGTTACTGCAAAGCGGAAAAATTGGGATGTTCGCGATTTACGCTATTTCGAGTTTTGCCATAGGCATTGCCGCATGTGTCGCTGGATTATACCTCATGGGCATTAACCGCTGAAGAATTGTTATAATTGATGGGTATTAACAGTAACTAATGACTATTAACTATTAACTGCGACTATACTCAAACCTCATACCTCAAAGTGCCGTAGGCACGACCTCAAAGCTCTAACATGCAACTGAACGAACAAAATATTTTAAGTGCTTTGCGTGCGGTCCAAGACCCGGATTTGCACAAGAATATCGTTGAACTAAACTTTGTTCAAAATCTAAAGATTGAAGGAACTGACGTTTCCTTTGATTTGCGCCTGACGACTCCAGCGTGTCCGATTCGCGACCGCTTCAAGGACCAGTGCATAGCCATTGTGAAGTCGCTCGGCGCAACGAACGTCGAAGTGACGCTCACTTCTTCGCAGGGCCGCGTGGGTGATGACAACTCCGCAGCGAAGGCTCCGCAAAATTCCCATATCGGCGAAGTGGCGCATGTGGTTGCGGTGGCGAGTGGCAAGGGCGGTGTCGGAAAATCGACTGTGACGGCAAACCTTGCGATGGCGCTTAGCCTCTCGGGCGCTCGCGTCGGCATCCTTGACGCAGACATTTACGGTCCCTCCATGGGCCTCATGTTCGGTATAGACAAAGCTCCGCAAGTTTTCGAAGACAATACGATTGCACCCGTCGAAGCGAAAGGCGGCATCAGCATCGTCTCCATGTGCATGTTCGCGGATTCCGACAAGGCGACTATTTGGCGTGGCCCGATGGTCTCGCAGATGATCCAGCACTTTATTCATCATGTGCGTTGGGGTAAGCTCGATTACCTTCTCGTAGATTTCCCTCCAGGAACAGGCGACATCCAGCTCACGCTTACGCAGAACTGCCCGATGGCAGGGGCTGTCGTCGTGACGACTCCGCAAGAGGTCGCTCTCGCGGACTGCCGCAAAGGGCTTGCCATGTTCGATAACGTAGGCGTTCCTGTGATTGGCGTTGTCGAAAACATGAGCTATTTCATTTGTGATGAATGCGGCAAGCACCACAATATTTTCCCTGCCGGTGGTGGTCAGAAAATTGCTGAAAAATGGGGCGTGCCGCTTATCGGTAAAGTGCCGCTGGAACCCGCTGTTGCTGGTTGCGGCGACGAAGGAACTCCAGCCGTGCTCCGTTATCCGAATTCCGAATCGGCGAAGGTCTTTATGGATTGTGCCGAAAAGATGGTCCGCACGCTTGCCGTGTTTGAAGCGGAAGGCGATGGAATCCTCAAAAACTTCAATTACGATTTCGAACAGCTGCCCGTGGAGGAAGTATGATCCAGCCAAAGAAAATTTTTAGGACAAAAGAGGGCAAGCTCGGCTTTGAATGGAACGATGGAACACGCGGCGCGTGTGACGTTCTCGCACTCCGTTTAGCTTGTCCGTGCGCACTCTGTGTTGATGAACATTCCGGCGAAAAAATTCTAGACGATTCGACTGTTCCCTTGGATGTAAAACTCGAAAAAATTCAATCTATAGGTCGTTATGCCGCAGGACTTTCCTTTAGCGATGGTCATCGTTCGGGAATTTACCCATACGATAAACTCAAGGAATTGACGAAATCAGCATAAAAAGCCATATTTGAAAAGTCTGAGCGGTTGCTCTCGACAGAAGGTGTTGTATTTATGAGTGATTTTAACGAAGCTCTTTATTTTCGTGACTTGAATAGGTATCCTACGCTGACTCCGCAGGAAGAATCGGCGTTGTTGAAAATTATCAAGAACGGTGAAACCGAAGAAATTCGAAAGTCTGCCTTGCAGCGCCTTATTCGTGGAAACCTCCGATTTGTGGTGAGTGTCGCCCGCAAGTATCAGGGCCGAGGGCTTTCTCTCTTGGACCTGATTAACGAGGGGAACTTAGGTCTTTTCAAGGCGGCAAAACGCTTTGACATGGACAAGGATGTGAAGTTCATCAGCTACGCCGTGTGGTGGATTCGTCAGTCTATCCAGAAGGCTTTGTTTGAACAAGTGGGGGCAGTCCGCATTCCGCCAAACAAGCTTGCCTTGGTGAATCGCTTCAAACGCGCCTTGATGCAAAACGGCGGCGATTACGACAAGACCATTTCGATGGAAGAATTTTCCGCTTACGAACGCGACATCGTCGAAGTCATGGAAAAAATTGTCGATATTTCGCTTGACGCCCCGATTGGCGATGATGCCGGTGTTTCCAGTGCCGATTCTGTGAGTACGCTTATGGACGTTCTCGGCAGCGATGGCAATCAAGACGAAGACATGGAACGCGAAGAACGTCGCAAGCTCATTCAGGAAACGCTTTCGTCTTTACCGCAACGGGAAGAAGAAATCCTTCGCATGTTCTACGGTCTCGATACTGTCGAAGATACGACTCTCAAGGATATTGGCGAAGACCTCAAACTCAGTCGTGAACGCGTGCGCCAAATCAAGAACAAGACCTTGCGTCGATTGCAAAAGAGCAAGGAACATAAAGAAAAGTTGGCCGACTTTTTGGAACTTTAATTGGAAGTCTGATGGCAAATTCCTCTTCTGCGTCTCGTACTGCAGCGTACCTTTTCCTAGTGGTTTTCTTTGGTGCGTTGCTTGCTTATGGTGGATACAAACTTTACAATAAATATGGTCCCTCAAAGACTGTTGTAGATGAGGTGCCTTTTGGGCTTGAAGCCGGAACGACGATTCTGAACGGTGATGCCCCGAATTTTAAAGCCGATGTGGATCGACTTCCAGTGCAGGCGCAGGCTGAACTTCGTCGTGCAGGGGAACTTTCTCGCAGTGGTGCCTCCAAGGCCGCTTACGAAATTTACGATGCTTTAGTCCTGCTTTATCCGAATGTCGATGCTGCCGTCTGGGGCGAAGTCAATACGTTGTTCGGTATGGATTCTGTGACAGAGACCATGCGTGACCGTGCGGATATTTTAATGGGACGCCTCATGAACCGTTACCCGAATACGGGGATTAGCTTCTATCTGGATAGCCGCAAGTCGTTGTTGGCTGGGAATTTGACGGTGGCGACGGAACTGGCGAAGATGGCGAGTTCCCGAGCTCCTTCCATTTACGAAATCAGATTGTGGTACGCTGAACTTCTGCACAAGAATTCAAATATGAAGGAAGCGACAAACGAATGCCGTGCGGCAATCAGTCTTTCGTCGGGCGACTCGCAGCGGGCGTTCGAGCTTTTGGCGAAGATTTATCACGATGCCGGTGTGTTGGATAGCGCTTCGATGGTGGTCGATTATGCTTTGACGCAGTTCCCGCTTTCTTCGGAATTGCTGCTTTTGAAAGGCTATTTAGCGGAGTACAACGGCAAGTTCGACGTGGCTGAAAAAACGTACCAGCGCATTATCGCGTTCCATCCCGATTATGAAAAAGCCCGCCGTGCAATGGCAACAATCGGTGAAAAATCGGCTCCCGGAAAAGAAAGCTATGCCGGTTCCGCCAGAGACCGTGCTCAGGTTGCATGCGATATTCTCTCGCCGCTAGTCGAGCGTTACCCGGAAAATTTGCCGCTTCGCGAAGCTCTCGGAATAGCTTATCTGAAAAATCACATGTTTGATAGGGCTCGTAGGGAATTCAACTACATCGCTAAAAATGATCCCGAATACCCGGACATCAAAGTCCGTCTTTCTGAGGTGGAACAAGCTCGCAGAGTTGTTATCGAGGAATTCAATAATGGGCTTACTGCGAATTTGACCCGTGCCGTCGATAGCCTCCGCGAATCCATGGCTCCCGAACAAAAACATGATTTTTCGACCAAATTAGGTCATTACCTTGTCCGTTACGGCGCTCCTTCGCAGGAATTCTTTAAAAAGTATTCCATGACGAATTTTAAACAAGTTAGACGATTCGTCTGGCAGGAATCTTTCTATGAATCTCCGTACATGCACACTTATACGGTCGTCTTTGATTCGTTGAACCGCTTTAGGGAAGTTCACGTGTCGGTGTTTGATTCGTCTTCGACTTCGAATCATTTGGGCGTTGCTCCTGAAATATTCACACGCTTGGTGAAGCAGAATACGAGAATTTCCGGTATCGGAAATAACACGGGCGAAACGGTTTGCCGTGATGACTTGGTCATGGATGCGGTCGTTTGGGAAACCCGCGACAACTTTGAAATCTTGGCCCGCATTGTCGGGAAACCTGCCGAAGTACGCATGGTTCGCTTGGATCGCAGCACTTTGCCGCCTTCAGGCATGAAACTTTGCGACTATCTGCCGCTTCTCATGGAATTTTAAAACTGTAAATTTGTATTTTGTAACTATATGTTTTTCGGTCGTTTGATAGCTTTGTTTTTGTTCGTCGCATTGTTGGACGGGTGTACTTGTTGCGCCTATTTGAACCACATGTTCAATGCGGAACGTCTTTATGAAGAAGCGACTGAACTACGTACCGCACGTCTGGATAGCGTTCCTGATGAAACGCAGTCTTATCCGGGCAGCGAAGAATCCCAGAAGTACGAAAAGATTATTGAAAAAGGTTCCCGCGTGTTGGAACGGTTCCCGGACAATAAAAAGCGCACTGCCGAAGCCGTATTCCTCATTGCAGAATCCTACAGGCACAAGGCGGACTGGCCCAAGGCTATTACCAAGTACGATGAATACGAACGTTACTTTGCCGATAACGATTCTATGCGGGCTGTAGAATACCAGCGAGCCTACTGCCTTTACCGCAACCAAGAATACAATATCAGCCGTTTTGCATTGGAACCCGTGGTGGCTTCCAAGGATCATCCTTATTATTTCCAAGGTTTGAATCTGCTTTCGCTTTTGGATGAAAAGTCCGAGGTTCCCGAACAAGCGATTAACTCTTTGGAGGCTTTGCTTGCGGACAAGAGCGGAACTCCGTACATGAAAGGCAAGATTCATTTCCGTTTGGCCGGGCTCTATTACAAGATGGAAAATTGGGACAAGGCCCATGAACATTACAATGCAAAAGAAATTGAAAATTTGAACGATCGCGAACGCCAAACGGCGGGAGAGCAATCGGCGGAATGCCTTGTGAACAAAAAAGATTATCTCAAGGCCGCAGATGAATTCAAGAGTCTTTATAAAGTTGAAGCTTACAAAGATAAGCGAGCCCCGTATCTTGTCCGTATTGCGGAATGTACGCTTTGGGCTGGCCGTGATGCCGATGCTTTTGTCATTTTTAATAAAGTCAATACGGAATATCCGAAAACGGAACCTTCTGCACGCAGCTATTTCAACATGGGTGATTTCGAACAGACGAAAAAGTTGGATTATGAACTCGCCATGTCCTATTACGATAGCAGCTATATCGCAAGGTCCATCAGCGAATACGGCATAAAATCTCGTGAACGCCGCAACGCTTTGAGGAATCTCGTTTCGATGCGAGACCGTAATGAAGAAATTTTGGAGCAAAATAAAGACTCCATCCCGAACATGAAGTCTTTCTTCAAAACGGAATTCATGATTGCGGAACTATTCTTGCTCAAGCTTTCTGAAGCGGACAGCGCGATTGCTAGACTCACGAATGTCATTGAAAAATCCGATGACACGGCAAGCGTCATGCGTGCTGCATACGCAAGAGCATTTGTCTATGATGAATTCTTGCATGACCCCGATACCGCCGAAGAACTGTACAAAGAAATCATCGAAAAATACCCGAATACAGATTACGCAAAGCAGGCCCAGACGAACTTGGGTATGCGAGTCACGATGAAAACAAATGAAGACATGGCTCGTGACCGTTACATGGTGGCAGAGAGTCTTTGGACGGTGGCTTCAGAAATGCCGGTCAACAAGATGGAACAGGTGGATTCCGCGTATGCGACCGCCTTTGCCGCATTTGACAGTTTGTACAGAGATTATCCGCAAACGCAGTCCGGTGTTCAAGCGCTTTACATGAAGGCAGTCTATTTCCAGATGAATCCGGAACGCATTGATAGTGCTGTTGCCGTCTATCGCAATCTTCGCGACAATTACGGCCAAACGCCGTGGGGCAAGCAAGCGTTTTATCTTTTGAATACACGTGCGACGATCACCGATGATGATTTGGCACGCTTGCGTACTCGTACTGCTAAGAACATTGAAAATCTTGAAAAAAAGTCTAAGCAGTATTACGACGAACTGAACGAAACGCCGGAAGAAAAGAAGACCGAGATCATAAGTAAGGAAGACGAAATTCTTGAGAATACATACAACAGCATGTACGATTTTGAGTAGGTATGTATGTTTCCCCGGATCTTTGTTGTTTTGCTTGTGTGTATGTCGTTTGTATGTTCGGCATGCGGTTCTTCTGGCTCGCATCGCAAAGGCTACGTTCGTGTAACATCGACAAAGCCGCGTACTGAAAAAGTAAAAGTAGGTTACACATTTTCGGGGGATGCCAGTTTTTACGGCAGGGGTTATGACGGCAGGAAAACTGCCAGCGGTGAAATTTTTGACCGCGACGATTTTACCTGTGCCCACAGGACGCTCCCGTTTGGAACAAAACTGAAAGTGGTTCGCGACAAGACTGGTGCGTCTGTCGTCGTGCGAGTCAATGACCGTGGTCCGTATTCAAAAAAGCGTGTGCTCGATTTAAGCGAGGCCGCCGGGAAAGCCCTTGGGCTGGAAAAAGCAGGGCACGCCCAAGTCACCGCTACGGTTATTGAGTAAAAACTCCTTTTTTTGACAAATAAGCAATAGAAAAACGTATTCTTTTTTGCTGAAATGTGAAAATATTATTATAATTTCCTTATACGCTAGTCCAACAGGCTCTTTTATGCATCAATACAGCTTGCTTGAAATATATATGGCCGATATGCTGGGTATCTTTTTGGTACTCGGTGCTGTGTTGAGTGGTGCTTGGAAATTGCAAAAGAAGAATCAAGAAGACAAGCTTTTGCTGGGAATCATGATTGTCATTGTTTCTGCATGCCTGTCTGATTCGTCTTCGTTTGCCGTAGATGGGCGACCGGGTGAATTGTTCAGGGTTCTCGGCTATGCCACGAATTTTGTTCTGTTCTTTGCGAATTTGGTGATAGGTCCGCTTTGGATTATATTGATTTCTTTCCATATCAATGGAACATTTTCTGGCTATCAGCGGGCGTTTGTGCTTGGAATATCCGGTTCTGTTTTGTTGTTGTTGATTTTGAATTTCTTTTATCCGATTATTTTTGAAATAAACGAACAGAATGTTTATTCTCGCGGTCCACTGTTCATGGTGAATAACCTGATGGAACTCGCGTTCTTGATAGATGGTGTTCTCATTTATTGGATCGGAAGGGCGAAAAGTGGCGGTGTCAAGTTTTTCCCGGTCTGGCAATTTGTGTGGCCGGTGTTCATTTGCGTTTGCTTGCAAAACTTTTTCTATGGAATTTCGACGGTTTGGGTGGGGATTGCCGTTGGCTTTACGAATATAATGCTTGCTTTGCAGAACGAAAATATTTTTGTTGATAAATTAACGAGACTCTATAACCGTTACTACCTGGAAAGAATTGTTGGAGAATTGCGACACAAAAAGAATATTGCAATCATGATGCTTGATATGAACGGCTTTAAGGAAATCAACGATAGTTTGGGGCATTCCCAAGGTGACGATGCGCTTTTCACGGTGGCAGAAATATTGCAATCGACGATTGGTTCTCTTGGAACGGCTATCCGTTATGCGGGCGATGAATTTGTGGTTGTACTCAATACGGATAGCGAAGAAATTGCGGAGTCTTGTCGGGAGCGCATCAAGAAAAATTTAACGGATTTTAACGTGAATGGTACTAAGAAATATCATTTGTCGGCCTCTATCGGCATCGGAATTTTCGACTTGAAAAAGAGTAGCTTTGATGAAATTCTTGAAATTATAGACAAGAGAATGTATGACGATAAAAAGGCTTTTTATTCGTCTAAGCAACACGATAGGCGTTATTACAGATAATTTATTTACTTATCCCAATTGATTTTAAGAGTCTGAATCAGCGAATCTAGACGCTTTGTCAGTTTCTCTGCCCCTTTGTACGAAAGATGGTCGCAATTGAAGGCTTTTTCGTCATCGTAATCATGGTAACCCATTTTATTTTCGTCCATCAGTATAAAATGAGGGTATTTTTTTTCGTAATCTTTTATAATTTTTATCATTTTTTCAGCCACAGAACGGCGCAATCCGTAGCGTCCAAATGCTCCAGTTTCTTTGTAGCCCGGAGATTGTGGTAAGATGATGCCTATGAGATAGATGTTTTTGCTTTCGGCTTCTTTGACGAACTCTTCAATTTCTGAAACTAATATTTCGGTCGGGTCTGGAATATCTAAGTCCATGTATGTTGTGTCCATGTTGACTTGGCTTCCTTGCCATCCGTCGTCTGGTGTGTATTTATAGCCGAGTTTCCCTTGTTCATCTAGTCGGCTTTGTTCGTCGGAACCGTAAGAATCGCGAGTAAGTTCGTATAAGCCTTTCGGGTAACCGTCTTTCCAAAAGTCGTGTGCTTCGTCATAAACGAAACCGGGAGATTTTAAACAAATGTAGTCCCAGTGATGTGGACGTGAGTAATGGCGCTGGAATAGAATATCTAAATCAAGAGATACCGTCACAACTTTCAATTTCGGCAATAGGTTGACTCCGTAACGAAGCAGAATTCGCTTTGCAACCGATAAGTCAACGGCTGGATTTGCAGCGTTGATTGAAAAGATTCCTTGACTTTTATTCAAAATGAGCGGGTTTATTCCGGCCCAAGGTCTCGAAGAACCCGATATCAAAACGTTGATGGAATCGCGATGAGTGTAGAGCATTTCCAAATCGTAGCGTATGTTCATGGGACTCATGTCTCCTGTGTAAGGGGAATTGAGTTCGTACATGCCGGCGCTATCGACATTCAGTGTGGTTTCAAAATTTTGAAGAGTTCCAGTCCATAAATCAGGATGCCACAATTCTGCACCGCTTGCAATTTCTGTGATGCTCGAATCTTTTGTGTTGACGAGTACAATTTTAGAGTGCTTCCCGTCGGTATTTGTGAGCGTCGCCATGGCGAGATTTGGACTGTTGCGGACCCATTCCGTATGGTCGAATGTATAACCCTTGGGTGCGGGAATCATTTTGATTAGTTTCCCTGTGCTGTCTGCGATTAAAAGTTGTTCGTGTGTCGCGTACTTGTGTTTTGCAAAATCCTTTCCAGTGTTGCTGCCAAAATCTAGGAATAGCGTTTGTTTTGTGGATTCTGAGAGTGATGCGTTGCAAGCTTGTTCTTTGTTAAACCATGTTTGGTATTTACCGTTGATATTTGCACGGAGTAGTCTGGCTCCAGAAACAGCTAGCTTTCCGTCTTTGCTGATGCCTCCATTGAATGTTCCATCGAACAGTTTTCTGGGGGTGCCGAATTTTCCTTTTGCAAAAGGAACGCTCCATGTGGAGGCTTTTTTCCAATCGGTTTCATCGGAGTTTTTATCTGCACTTGTGACATAAACGATCTCAGTGTCGGCTTCGACAACTCGCCAACGCGGAATGGCTGCACTCTTGACATTGAGCTTTATACTTGGAGCTTGAACTGAATCAATGCTTTGTACGTAAAGTTCGGATGTTCCCGGAATTCCCTCGTACTTTGTTGAAAATGCAACGAATTTTCCGTCTGGTGAAAGTGTGGGGTGGTAGGCATCCAGTGAATCAGTGATTTCCTTGGCAATGGGTTTCCCGTTTGCAAAATTGATGTATGATAAATTCCCTGTTTCGTCATTGCGGAAAACGAGTTTGTTGAGATGAGTGTTTGTAAAGTTTTTTAATTGCGATGCGGTCGATATGACATGGATGGGTTGTGTTGTTACGTTCCCTTTTGGGCTCATCCATACCGCGTTAGGTATTTTTCCGAACGCAAGTCTAAAACCAATGTAATATGTTTTTGTCGAAGAGGTAACTGTATAGACATCTCCTCGGTTGTCAAGAGAAATTGTCGAGGTGGGGTCTTGAAGGCTTCCGCCTTTGATGACTCGTTCGCCAATGTTTCCACCATCAGGTGCTCCTGCATAATTTGTAACAACTGTGTCGCGAAATTCACCCATCCAGTCATTGACCCATTCTCTGAGGTTTCCTGTAAAGTCACAGAATCCGTTGAGCGTATCGGCGGAACAAGGGTCGTGCGATACATATCCTGAATTGTCGGCAGTCCATGCGTTTTGCGGATTCCAGCTCTGTAATGCGGTCAGAGTCCATTCTGCTTCTGTCGGGAGTCTGTATGCATCGCGGTCGGCATGGAATTCGAAGTTTGCTAAACCTGTGCAGTGTCCTTCGGAATCAAAGGCGACTTTTGTATAAGTGTAGGCTGTATCCAGATTTTCGCTTTTGCTTTTCTCGTTGCTGAAAAGGACTGCGTCAAAAAAGGTTACATCCGCTATGGGTTTTTCTGGAGCTTGACAGGTTGCTTTTTTTATAAACTTTGCAAATTCTCCACATGTCACTTCGTGTTTGCCAATGGAAAAATTGTAAGTAAACTCAACAGTGAGTTTTGAGTTTAGTTTAACAGTGGAATCTTTTGCATGGACGAGAATCATGTCTGCATGATTTGGATCTTCTTGTAGAAAATTATACGGAGTCGGTTGTGATGAAGTACTGTTATCTGAACAACAGACAAAAACGCTTGCACAAAATGCCGTGAAAATCCATTTCATAAAAATTTGAATCCTTTTTTTATAATATATAGTAATATTCTCTTGATTAATTACAAAAAAAGCCGAGAACGTAAGTCTCGGCAAAAAAATTCAATCAATTTTATTCGTCTTTGACAAATTCTTCTTTGCCGACTCCGCAAATCGGGCAAACCCAGTCTTCTGGCAAATCTTCAAAGGCTGTGCCGGGGGCGATGCCGTTGTCAGGGTCGCCTACTTCGGGGTCGTAGATGTAGCCGCAGGGGTCGCATTTGTATTTTGACATGATTTTCTCCTTGCTAAATGGTGTTGTTTCTAATCTATATTAATAAAATTTGGAAAGTCAGTTTTTTATATTTTTTTTATGCAAGAGACGACTCGAATTTACATCGCCGATATTTCTGTATTGAAGGATGCTTCCGTTTTTGAAAAATTGCTGAAATGCGTGCCTGAATACCGCCAAAAGAAAGCGATGTCTTTTAAGTTCGAGAAAGGAAAAATGCAATCGTTGGGCGTTGGGCTTTTGTTGCGTAGAGCGTGTAAAGAAGCGGGTTTAGCGGGCGCCGATGAACATATCGCGTATGGTGAAAATGAAAAGCCGTACTTAGCAGATTGCCCTGATTTGCATTTTAATTTGTCCCATTCCGGTGAGCGCGTGATGTGCGTGATTTCGCCTTATGAAGTGGGTTGCGATGTCGAAATTATCAAAGGCGACCGGGGTAAATTAGCTGAACGATTTTTCTTGCCCGAAGAATCTGCATGGATAAAACATTTTGAATCGCTTGAAATGCAGACAGAAGCGTTTTACAGACTGTGGACGCTTAAAGAATGTTATATGAAAGTGACGGGTCGCGGAATGTCTTTGATGCCGGACAAGTTTGCTTTGCACGTTAATGGAAACGAAAATATTTCGCTTTATCACAACGGCGACCGCCCGGAATATACGTTCCGCGAAATCAACTTGCGCGACGGCTACCGCTATGCGTATTGCGTGAAAAATAATGGCAAAAACGCACCGCAAGAAGTGAATGTTGTAGCTTTGAGCGATGAGTTGTGAGCTGTGAGTAGTGTGCCGTGAGTGATGAGCGGTGAGGAAGCTCGCCTTGAGCAATGAGCAGTGAGCTGTGAGTACATATTAGGCGGCTTTGCCGCAATCTCAAAGCGAAGCGACCTCAAAGAGCCAGCGGCTCGACCACATTGCTCATACCGCTCTGGATCCTATCGCGTCGGCTTTATACAGTGTTTTGTTAATGTGTATAGTGTAAGGTGGTCCCCGCCTCCGCGGGGATGACAGGCTTCGCCTGCTATAATCGCTCCCCACCAACCACTAACCACTAATCACTAACCACCAACCACCAACCACTTCCTACTTCCTACCGTCTACTTCCTACTAACCTATCGTCTTTCGTCTATCGTCTTTCGTCTATTTATACACTCTAATGTAATCCACGAGCATTTCGTTCGGGAATTGCGTGTCATCGACTTCAAATCCGGGCCAGTTTCCGGCAACGGCGACATTCAGCAAAAAGAAAAACGGCTTGTGGAATTCTTCGGTGTCGCCGGTATTGCCTTCAATTAAAATTTCGTGGTACATGAAATCATCGACGAACATGCGGATGTATTTTTCGTCCCATGTGAATTTGTACGTGTGGAACTGCGTAATGTCGAGTTCATGCTTTTGATTGCGGTAGTTGCCGGTGTTGTTGCCGTATGTCGCGTATTCAGAACCGTTAGCCCAATGGTTCGTTCCATAGACGATGTTTTCGCTGTTGACAGCTTCGATGATGTCAATTTCGCCGCAGGCGGGCCAGCCAACGGTATCGAAGTTTTCACCGAGCATCCAGAATGCGGGCCAAATTCCTTTGCCTGTCGGGAGCGCGATGCGGGCTTCTACCGTGCCGTACTTGAACGCAAATTTGCCCTTGGTGAGCATGCGTGCCGAGGTGTATTTGGAACCTTTGTAGTCTTCTTTTTGCGCACGGATATGCAAAATGCCGTCCTGGATGTAGGCGTTTTCTTTGCGGTCCGTGTAGTATTCCCATTCGTTGTTGCCCCAGCCGCTCGAACCCGTGCCAATGTCGTAAGTCCATTTGCCAGCATCGATTTCGTCGCCGTCGAATTCATCGTTCCAGAGATAGCGAGAATTTGAAGATTCCGGATCAAGTCCGGAATGACGCGACGAACTGGATCCTATCGCTGCGCTCCAGGATGACAGGGGAGAAACGCTCCAGGATGACGAGGGGGAAGCTGTTGAGGATGATGACGGTTTGTCATTCTGGAGGCTCGAAGAGCCGACGGAATCCATGCGACTGCTGCTCGATGGATCCTCGATCCCTTCGGCTGCGCTTAGGGCTGGCTCGGTCGAGGATGACGAGGGCGAAGCTGTCGAGGATGACAGGGATGAAACCACCGAGGACGATGACACTTCGGCAGGCTCAGTGACCTTGCTGCTGGATGATGATTCTGCGAGGCTTGTCGGGGCAAGCGCATTGGATGAATCATCGGAACACGATGCCAAACTTAAAAGTACACTTGCTGCAATCGGTGCGAGAATCTTGTAATTACAAACCATAACCAAACCTTCCCTTGAATTTTATGCGTTCGGGTCTTCGGGGTGGACGCGTGCAATTACGCCGACAATTGCGCGAGTCGCTTTTACCAAATCCGCCGGGGCCACTTTCAACTGGAGTCCACGTTCGCCTGCGCTCACGTAAATGTATGGGAACTGCATCGCCGTTTCGTGAATGAAAATAGGGAAGTTCTTTTTGAGTCCGAGCGGGCTGCAACCGCCACGAATGTAACCGGTAAGCGGAGTCAAATCTTTGAGTGGAACGGTGTCGATTTTCTTGTTGCCACTGACTTTTGCTGCCCCTTTCAAATCCACTTCGAGATTTCCTGGAACGACGCAAACGAGGTAGCCGATTTTATCGCCGTGAACGAGAATCGTCTTGAAAACTTGATTGATATCTTCGCCCAAACTATCGGCTACATGTTGCGCTCCAAGATCGTTTTCATCGACCTTGTAAGGGATAAGTTCATACGATATTTTTTGACGGTCCAAAATACGAGCCGCGTTGGTTTTCTTGATTTCCATAAAATCCTCTTCATGCGGGACTTGCCCGTGATTATTCCATTTTCAAATATAAATCTTTGTGGGTGCAGTTGCAATTACTTATGATGAATGCTAAATTAAATTGGTACTGACGTATGATACGCTAGTGGCAAAGGGTTTTCCATGGAATTGATGAAGATAGATTACGACTTGTTCAAGAGGATCTTGAAAGAGATTCCGTCGAATATTTTTTTCAAGGATACGGAATGCCGGTACGTCTTTTCTACTCATTATTGGCGTCATTTAAAAGGGGCCGAAGACCCGTCATGGGATATTGCCGGTAAAACGGACTTGGAAATTCGCAAGGATAAAGACAATGCAAGACTAGCCATGGAACAGGACCGCGAAATCATGCGCACTGGCAAGGGAACAAGTTACGTTATCGAAATCAACCAGGATGGAGTGACGGAGTTCCTGGAACTCATCAAAAATCCAGTGCGTAACGAAGATGGCGATATCATAGGAATTGTAGGTCTCATCAATGACGTGACCGAAAAAAAATTGCTTGAAAAAAAGCTTGAAATGTACGCCCACACGGATATGTTGACCGGTTTGTACAATCGTGATTATTTGGATGAATGGATTGCGAATTCCATGAAAGCGGATATGTATCCGTTGTGTATGATTTCTGCTGATTGTGACGGATTGAAAAAAATCAACGAATCTTACGGCCATAATATTGGTGATGAATTTTTAAGGCTTACGGCTTCGCTTTTCCGCGCCGAGCTTCCTGAAAAAGCAGTGATGTTCCGTATGGGCGGGGATGAGTTCCTTATTATTCTTCCGAATACGTTGTATGACGAATGTAAAACATATATTGATGGTTTGAATAATTCTGCACAGTCGTTGAAGTTAAAGGGTAAACCCGTTAGTGTGTCGCTTGGTGTTTGTGAGGTGACTTCTCCATCGCTCAGTTTCACGAAAGCAATGGAACTTGCAGATAAGAGAATGTACATGGATAAAAACACAAAGCATGCAAGCCAAAATAATTGATTGCAATTCTTTGGATGGTTGATGATTTTGAATAAAGTTTATAAAGCTGTTCTGTTTGGCTATGGAACCATGGGTGTGCGACATCGGATTTTTTTTGAAAATTCGGGTGTGCATTTTCTGAAAATTTTTGATGTAAACGACTTGAATAAAGACGGAACATTCCCTGTTTTGTTGGTTGATGAATTTCTTACAAATGAGAAAATTGATTTTGCCGTAATCGCCTCCCCGGCGACGACGCATTACCAGTATGCGAAACTTTGCCTTGAACGTAAAATTTCGGTATTCGTAGAAAAACCGTTAGCGGAAACGGGGCCGTGCGCGCAGGAACTTGTGGATTTAGCACTCCGCAATGATGTTGTTCTATTTGTGGCTCAATCGGAATGTTTCAATCCGGTGTTCTTGAATTTCCGCAAACATTTTGTAGCGGAGTTCAATGCGATGAAGGCAAAAACTTGTAATGCCGTTGACTCTCGCAAAATTACGGAAAACAAGAATTCTTTTGTTGCGCCTGTAACGTTGGAATTTCGCCGAGAACATCGTTATTCCGAACGTTGCCGCGATGTGAATGTCGCGTTGGACTTGATGGTGCACGATTTAAGTCTGAGCCTTTCAATGTTCCATTATGAAGGCTTGAAAGTATCCAAGTTTACGCTTCATAAAAACGGCGACCGTGCACAAATGCAGATAAATGTTGTAAAAGGCGATTTTGCTGGAACCACACTCAATTTTGTTGTTGATAGAAATAGCGAAAACGATGTGCGGACGATTTCTGTAAAATTCTCCCGTCATGAAGGCTGCCCTGCATCCGATTATTCGGTAAGTCTTGCTCGTTATGACGAAAACGGCGAAGTCGTCCATGTCCCGGATTCGCTCGAGAACGAACACAAGTTCTTCTTGAAACTGATGATTCACGCATGTGCCGAATGGGGCCGCCGCGCCGCCCAAGCCGCCGCCGATGCCGTGAAGTTAGCGACAATACCACAAAAATAATGGATCCTATCAGTCGTCTTCGACTCCTTCCAGGAGACGTTTTAAATGCAAAAAAATTCCCGCGATTTCTCGCGGGATTTTTCAATTACTCATAGCTCAGAGCGAGCGGGGCGAGCGACCTCACCCCTCACCGCTACTACAACTTAATGCTGCACGGCTTGGCGTTCCAGATTTCTTCGGCGTACTGTTTGATGGTACGGTCAGAGCTGAACTTGCCCATGCGAGCGACGTTGAGGATTGCCATTTCTGCCCAGTGCTTCTTGTCCTGGTAAGCTTCGGCAACCTTCTTCTGCATATCGACGTAGCTGCGGAAGTCTGCGCAGAGCATGTACGGGTCATGCGAGAGGAGCTTTTCGGCGATGTGCTTGAAGGTTTCCGGATGGTCGGGGCTGAAGAAGCCAGAACCGATGAGGTCAATCACGCGGCGGAGATCGTCATCCTGGTTGTAGAAGTCACGCGGACGATAGCCCTTGGCCAAGAGATCCGTCACTTCTTCAACAGTGAGACCGAAGATGAAGATGTTGTCGTCACCGACTTCTTCCTTCATTTCCACGTTAGCACCGTCGAGCGTACCAATCGTGAGAGCTCCGTTCAAAGCAAACTTCATGTTGCCCGTGCCCGAAGCTTCGGTACCGGCGGTAGAAATTTGTTCGGAAAGGTCTGCTGCCGGGATAATCTTTTCGGCGAAAGACACTCGGTAGTTTTCGAGGAACACCATCTTGAGCTTGCCCTTGCATGCCGGGTCAGCGTCGATGATGGCGGCGACGGCGTTAGCAAGGCGGATGATCTGCTTTGCCATCCAGTAACCCGGAGCGGACTTACCACCGATCATGATGGTACGCGGCATGATTTCCTTGCCGTCCTTCACTTGGATGTAAAGGTGGATGGCATGGAGGATGTTCAAGAGCTGGCGCTTGTATTCGTGAATACGCTTGACCTGCACATCGAAGAACGTATCGGTATCGACATCGACATTCTGCGTTGCCTTGAGGTACTTGGCGAGGCGTTCCTTGTTCTGCTTCTTGACCGCCATGAATTCCTTCTGGAACTTGGCATCTTTGGCGAACTTTTCGAGCTTCTTCAAATCGTCGAGATCCTTGACCCAGGAATCGCCAATCTTCGAAGAAATGAGTTCGGACATAGCCGGGTTTGCCTTGCGGACCCAGCGACGCGGCGTAACGCCGTTCGTCTTGTTGTTGAACTTTTCAGGCCACAGTTCGTAGAAGTCCTTGAAGAGCGTGGTCTTGAGGAGGTCGGAGTGGAGAGCTGCCACGCCGTTCACGGCAAACGAACCCACGATGGAGAGGTAAGCCATGCGGACCATCTTGCAGCCGCCTTCTTCGATGAGGCTCATGCGGGCGAGACGTGCATTGTCGCCCGGCCACTTGATGCTCACCATGCGGAGGAAACGAGCGTTGATTTCGTAAATAATCTGGAGGTGACGCGGCAAGAGTTTTTCGAACAAGCTGACCGGCCATTTTTCAAGAGCTTCCGGCATCAAGGTGTGGTTCGTATAAGCGAACGTCTTGGTGACGATATCCCATGCTTCGTCCCATTCGAGGTTTTCGATGTCGAGGAGGATACGCATCATTTCGGCGATGGAGATAGCCGGGTGCGTGTCGTTCAACTGGATGGCGACCTTTTCGGGGAAGAGCTTCCAATCGTTCTTGTGGAGTTTCTTGAAGCGCTTGATGATGTCCTGCAAAGAGGCGGAGCAGAGGAAGTACTGCTGTTTGAGGCGGAGTTCCTTACCGTTCATCGAAGCGTCGTTCGGGTAGAGAACCTTCGAAATCGTTTCGGAAAGTTCCATGTCCTGCACGGCGGCGATGTAGTCACCGTTGTTGAAGTAGCTGAGGCCGAAATCGTCGGCGGACTTGGCGCTCCAGAGGCGGAGGTTGTTCACCGTGTTGTTCTTGTAACCCGGAATCGGCGTATCGTAGGGGAGGGCCATCACGTAGTCCTTCGTTTCCCAACGGTTGCGGAGTCTGCCGGTTTCATCCATCCAGCTAACAACATAACCGTAGAACGGAACCTTGATAGCGTTTGCCGGGCGGGCGATTTCCCACGGGTTCGGGAGGCGCAGCCAGTTGTCCGGCTGTTCTTCCTGTTCGCCGTTCACAATCTTCTGGCTGAACATACCGTATTCGTAGCGAATGCCCATGCCGGTTGCCGGGAGTTCGAGCGTTGCCATGGAGTCGAGGAAGCAAGCTGCCAAGCGGCCAAGACCGCCATTGCCGAGACCTGCATCGACTTCCTGTTCGCGGAGTTCTTCGAGCGTCATGCCGATTTCGTCAAGAGCTTCAGTCACGGCGCTTTCGACATCGAGGTTCAAGACGGAGTTGCCGAGTGTGCGGCCAATCAAAAATTCGAGGGACAGGTAATAGACGCGCTTCACGTCCTTTTCGTAGTAGGTGTTCTGCGTCTTGATCCAGCGATCGACCAAGCGGTCACGCACGGCGTAAGCCACGGCGAGGAACTTTTCGTGGTCCGTCACCGTGTAGTTGCTACGGGCGAGCGTGTGGTGGATGTGGTCGGTGAATGCTTTGCGGAAAGCTTCTGCATCTGTACCGAGCACGGAGATGTCACTTGCGTTTTTGGTTGTTTTAGCCATAAATACGACCTATCCTGGTTTAAAATTATACCCATTAAAGTTTAGAAATTTTTACGCGATTTGGAAAGTACAGCAAGACATTTATTGTGTTTGTTCCAATGGCTATGGACCAATGACCAAGTTTTCGAAGGTTGTTTATGAAACTTTTACGTGAAAATTTTAGGGAATAATTTAAATTTCAAGTAATAGTGATTAAGGAATTTTAGAGTATGAAAAATTTTTCCGCTAAGTATTTAGTCGGCGCCCTTTTTGCCGGGCTTTGTGTTTTTGCAGGTTGCGGTGACGATTCTTCGTCTGCGGTTCCTGTAGCTCCGGTTGGAGAGGTTTCTTCTTCGAGCGTAGCTCAGCAGCCTGTCAATCCGCCGGTGGGCCAATCTTCTAGCGAAAGTATTCCGGCTAGCGTTGCTTCGAGTGTCGCGTCCAGCGCTCCTTCTTCTGCAACAACTCCGGCATCTAGTGCGACAGATCCTGTAAATCCACCTCCTGAAAGTTCGTCCGCTGCGGTTGCTCCTGCAAGTTCTGCGGTGGCGCAAAGTGGAGATTTTACTTTTTCGAACACTCCGGGTGCGCTTGCCCTTACTCCTGATGCAGACGGTTTCTATGACATGGGTGATGTCTATAAGGCAGTGCCCAAGACGAGCAAGATTGCTTTTGTGATTCGCCATTCCAAGCGCGAAAAGAAAAATATGGGTAAAGAATCTCAGCTGACTCCGATTGGTATCGAGATGGCGCAAAAGCTTGGCGCAAAGCTTGTGGGCGACGAACCGTTCTATTACGCTTCCACTGATTTTGAACGTACTCGTCTGACTTGCGAAAACATTGCCGCAGGTCGTGGCGAAACGGGTGTCGAGGTTGTCACTTGGGACGAAGGTATCAATGGTAGTTATTTCTTGACAGTGCCCAGTAGTACGCTGGATTCTGTTGTATCAAAGAAGGGTGGCAATCCGAAGTATATCGCCTTGTATGCTTATGGAGTTCCTTTTACGGGTAAAGTTCCTGCCGCTATAATCCCTGTGGTTGAGACTTATTTCCATGACTTTTATCCGCGTGGTAATCAGTTCTTGAGCGAAGTCATTGTTCCTAACATTTCTAAATGGAAACGTGTGAGCGTTCTTGTAAGCCATGACATGCTTGTTGAGCCGCTCATTGTATTTGTCTCTAACAGGACTGTTGACTTGAGAATTTATCAGAGTCCGTTCCATTGGGTCAATTACTTGTCTGGCATAGCGGTGATCGTCGATGAAGCGGGTGCTGTTACGGCCCTTCCGGTCCGCGGGGACGATGTGGGCTGGATGGTCATGAGCGAAGAAGTCGAAGAGCTTTAATGAATGTCGCGCTTCTTGGCTCTACTGGCCTTGTCGGTAAACATGTCGTACAACTGCTAGCTCGGTTGGACGAAGCCGAGAGCGTGTATTGCCCGGTCCGTGCGGTTCCTGACTTGGCGTCGATGGGTGTTTTGCAAGGAGCGTCAAAGTTCAATTTTGATAAGGTCGATTTTGATGCCCTGTTAAATTCGCGGCCCGAGGAACAGTGGGCTTCAAGCGTTTATACGAATTTTAGTGGCTGCGATGCTGTCATTTGTTGCTTGGGGACAACGCTCAAGCAGGCGGGGAGCAAGGCCAATCAAGAAAAAATCGATTTGCGCTTACCGCTCACGCTTGCCGCATTGGCGAAGCGTCAGGGTGTTAAGCATTTTATTTGTATCAGCGCCATGGGCGCCAATTCGCATTCGCCGTTCTTTTACAATCGTTTGAAAGGTCAACTCGAAGAAGGCCTTACGATGATTGGCTTCGAGAGCCTTACACTCGTTCGTCCGTCGCTATTGCTGGGGAAGCATAAGGACAGGCGCTTTGGCGAAGAACTGATGCAGAAGTTGTTTGGACTGCACCCGGAATGGTTGCCGGCCCGCTTCCGCCCTGTGTTTGCTGAGACTGTTGCTGCTCACCTCGTCGCGAGCATGCTTAAACCGCCCGTAGATCACGTCTGTGCGACTGACGGCGTAAAAGGCAAACGGATTGTCTATAACCGCCTGCTTCGCGATTTGGGTGATGGTTAGACGATAGATTAGTAAGTTGTGGTTAGTAAACAGTGGTTAGTGATTAGTGGTTAGGAATTAGGAACAGCCGCCTTTGCTTGTCATTCTTGACCTGATCGAGAATCTTTACGAAAAAATAATGGACTCTATCCTCTATCGCTATGCTTCAAAGTTTGCTCAGAATGACACACCATACTACTCACTCCTCACTGCTCACGGCTCACTACTTATGCCTCATCGCTCATCGCTCGCCATTCATTGACTATATTGTTAAAAAAAACGGAGGTCACATGACTATAGCAGTCTTTATCCTTTATCTCTTGATGATGCTTGGCATCGGTGCATACTTTTCACGCAAGGCAAACAGCCTGAACGCCTATTACCTCGGCAACCGTGGCATGAACAAGTGGGTGGTCGCGATGTCTGCCCAGGCCTCTGACATGAGCGGCTGGCTTTTGATGGGCCTTCCGGGAGCCATTTTCGTGAGCGGTTTTTCCGAAGCTTGGATCGGTATCGGCCTTGTCATCGGCACTTACCTCAACTGGAAAATCGTGGGTCGCAGACTTCGCAAGTACAGCCACTTCTGCGGTGATTCCATTACGCTCCCTGATTTCTTTTCGAACCGTTTCCGCGACAAGAAGGGGATTATCCGCGTTATCGCTTCGATTTTCATTCTTGCGTTTTTCTTGTTCTATACGGTGTCGGGCTTTGTCGCATGCGCTAAGTTGTTCGGAACGATTTTCGGCATGAGCTACACGACAGGGCTTATCCTCGGTGCGGTCGTGGTCGTGAGCTACACGTTCATGGGCGGGTTCTTTGCTGTGTGCTGGACAGACTTTATTCAAGCTTTGATGATGCTTATTGCGGTTCTCGTGATTCCGCTGATGATTATGAACGGTTCTGGCGGTTTTGCGATGACGATGGATGCCGTGAATGCGCAAAACCCGTACTTGATGAGTTTGTTTACAAATGCGACGACAGGCAAGTCGATTGGTCTTATCGCTCTCATTTCAAGTCTCGCTTGGGGCCTTGGATACTTTGGCATGCCGCACATTCTCGTGCGTTTCATGAGCATCAAGAACGCCGAAGAAATCAAGGATTCCCGCCGTATCGCGATGACTTGGGTGACTATCTGCTTGGGTGCTGTGATTATGATTGCTCTCCTTGGCCGCTATTACGTTGAATCCCACGGCATCAAGGTCGATGACCCGGAACGCATCTTCATGATTCTTTGCCAGGCGCTCTGCCATCCGGTTATTGCCGCAATCCTCATGGCTGCAATCCTTGCCGCGATTATGAGCACTTCGGACTCGCAACTGCTCGTGTCTGCTTCCGCATTCAGTAACGACTTGTACAAGCACTTGTTCCGCAAGAATGCAAGCAATAAAGAAGTCATGTGGGTGAGCCGTGGCGTGGTCGTGCTTATTACGCTTATCGCCGTGATTGTCGCGATGCAGGGCGCTCCGAGTGCCGACGGCGTAAAGCAAGGCAAGAGCTTCCTCGATGTGGTGATGAGTCTCGTGAGCTTTGCTTGGGGCGGCTTCGGTGCAACATTTGGCCCGCTGATGCTTCTTGCGCTTTTCTGGAAACGCACGACGCTCCCGGGCGCAATCGCGGGCATGCTTGTGGGCGGCATTACGACGTTTGTGTGGAAATTCTATCTCTCTGGGCTTTCTGCCGAAATCTTCCAGATTTACGAGCTCGTGCCGGGCTTTGTGCTTTCGTTTGTCACAATCGTCGTGGTGAGCCTCTGCACCAAGGAACCGTCTGCTGAAATTCAGTTTGAGTTTGATAGAGTTGAAAGTACACGTTTGAGCGATATGAAACTGTAATTCTTTGAAAAAAATTTAATGTTTTTCGTTTTTTCTTTCACATCACCCTTGACAAGGCGAAAATTTTATTCTATAATTGGGTCACCCTGCGGGAATAGCTCAGTTGGTAGAGCACGACCTTGCCAAGGTCGGGGTCGAGGGTCCGAGTCCCTTTTCCCGCTCTAGAAAAAGAAAACCACCTATCATGGTGGTTTTCTTTTTTTTAGTCTAAATTTTGTCGAGGACCCGAGAAGAGGGTGCGACTAAATAATTAGGTGTGCGAAGCGCGTGCGAATTATTTAGGAACTCTCGCCTCACTGCGAAAAAATCTCACTTTTTTTATTGCCCTCCCTTTACAACAAGAAAAAATTATTCTATAATTGGGTCACCTCGCGGGAATAGCTCAGTTGGTAGAGCACGACCTTGCCAAGGTCGGGGTCGAGGGTCCGAGTCCCTTTTCCCGCTCTAGAAAAGCCACCTACTTAGGTGGCTTTTTTTGTATTGCTCTCAAAAAACTATTTTTGTGAAAAGTTTATGCTCGGTATTTATATTCACGTTCCATTTTGCGCAAAAATTTGCGACTATTGCGACTTCCGTGTGATGCCCGCAAATACGCGGCTATTTGAAGAATATACGAATTTACTGGAACGTGAAATTTTTGCATTCGTCAAGGCTCATTCGAATGTGCTTTCTCAAGCGCGGACACTTTATTTGGGCGGCGGAACTCCCTCCATTTTGCCGAGCAGTTGTCTGGAACGGATCTTCGCGACTCTTGAAAATTGCGGCGTTCTCGTTCACGAACTGGACGAAGTCTCGATGGAGTTTAATCCAGAATCTTGTACAGAAGAATCGGTGCAGACTGCGCTTGCTTGCGGTGTGCGTCGCTTTAGCCTTGGATTGCAAACGTTTTCGCAGGAACTTCTCGACCGCATCGGGCGTAGGCATACGGTGGAACGCGGCTTCGAAGCGTTGAACTTGCTCACTTCTTTTCCGCAAGCAAAAGTTTCTGCGGACTTGATGTTCGATTTGCCGGGGCAGACGGTGGATTCTTTTTTAAGCGATGTCGATCGCTTATCTGATTTTCCGCTGGGACATTTGAGTTTTTACGGTTTGAACGTGGGCGAGCGGACGCGTCTTGGCGGTCGTGTATCGCGTGGCGAGGAATCTGTTGACGATAGCCTTTACGAACCGATGTACTTGGGCGGTGTCGAGATTCTTGAAAAGAAAGGTTTTGCTCGTTACGAGGTTTCGAATTTTGCAAAACCGGGCGATGAAAGTATCCACAACATGAACTACTGGAATCGCGGCGAGTATATCGGATTTGGGTCGGGCGCTCACAGCTTTTTTGACGGACGCCGTTTTTGCGCGCCGGAAATGTACCCGCGTTGGCGCGATTACGTAAATGCGGGGGCGCCAGAATCTCAGCTTACTTACGATGAACTTAATAACGATGACATTTTGACGGAGCGCGTATGGCTTTCGTTGCGTCAACGTTCTGGGCTGGACTTGAATGCGCTCGCTTCGGATAGCATTACTGTTAAGCCCGAAGGCTATATGCCGTGGGTCGATAAAGGCTTTGCGACGATTAACGGCGGCATATTGAAACTTGTTGGACGAGGCTGGATTTTTATGGACAGCGTCGTGACCGACGTGCTGAATTCCGTAGCGCTATAGCTTTTTCTACATACTCCCCAAAGTAATAATACAAGTACTAAAAAAATGATAAAAATAACCCAAATGGGCTATTGACATTATAATACTCGATGTTTAAATTTGCACTTACGTAAAAAAAAATCAACATTCTTGTTGGAAAATTCAAAAAGGCGCAAAGAATGAATTTTATGGGTATGTTTGCAAAGGTGCATGTTGCACTTTTCGTGCTTGTGGCACTATTTTTCACGTCAAACGCATGGGCTTTGAACTCCGTCAATTACATTGACGAAAAAGGCGAAGAAAAGACGATTACGGACTACCATGTGCTTACTGGCAATGAATCCAGCGATGATGAAATATTCCGAAAAGGTGGTTGGTTTTTGGTAAATGGCGATATCACTTACGATCAAGAGAAAGGCTCCTCTTTTGCATTCGAGTTGCAGAGCGATATCTCTGACACAACAATAAAAGTGGGGCTGGATGTTCATTTGATCCTTGCGGATAACGCCAAGTTGAATGTTATTAATTCTACAAAAGGGGTTTCTTTTAGAAATCTTTCAATCTATGCACAAAGTCAGGGCGAAAATCAAGGACAGTTTATCCTAGAAATGAATAAATCTAGCATCGAAGTAAACCAATCCTTGAATATTAACGGTGGTTCCCTTACGGTTGATGGAGATGTTTATGCTGGAGGAGTCACTCTTGCAGGAGGAGATTTCAAGGCTGGCAGCTACAAAGGGGAAGTTTCTATCGATATTGGTTTGAGTTACGTCGATGGTGAAGGGAAAACTTATTCTGCTGATGATTATAGTAAAAAAATAGGTGTCAATGGAAAAAATGTCGCCTTCACGAAATTGCCTTGTTTTATTGAAGGTGTATTGAATCAGACAGAAGTGAAAGTGGGTGGTTCAATTTTTCCGATTATATTTGAATTTTACGGTGTATCTAGCATTACATGCGAAAATTTGCCAAGTGGTCTCTGGTGTCAAGATTTTGATAAGGCAATTGCGATTACAACGGGAACGGTCTATAATATTGAGGGTGATAACGGTAAGATTGGAATTATGGGAAACATTGCTGACTCTGTTAAAATGGGTGAATATGGCTATAGCATTGTCGCTGCAATGAGTGACGGTGAAAAAATTGTTATTTCGGGAACCTTTAGTGTGGAGAACGACGCCGAAACAAAAGTGAAAGTTGTTGAAAATGAAAAGCAAACCGTGAATGCGGGGGATTCGATTAAACCTATTGTTTTCAAGTTTGAAAACATGAACTCGAAGGTAATAGCGGGTCTTCCGTCTGAAACTTTTACGGATAGTATTGACAAGTGTCTTGCTCAAGGCGAACCATCCCTACATGGTGCAGATGGAGGAAGGTGTCACAGCGCTTAAAATCAGAGGCGCTGTGGAGCTTAAAACTAACGAATCTGAATATGTCATCAGAAGTGGCGATTGGGAAATTGTCGGCATGTATCACTACAAGAAGTGGGCCGAAGACGATAGTGAATTGCTCAATGGCCGCGCCATCTATGGATTTGTCGGCGAAGAAGTCACTGGCTTCGAAATCGGTACGTTTGTCAGGTGCAAGGCTGGCGTTTACATCAACCCCATGCGCGCCTACATGAGATACAATCCGTCGAAGCCGCAAGGTATTGCTCGTTATGGAGTTGCGAACTGGAGGAGTTCGACAGCATCCATCGATCTTCCTGAAAGCATAATCATTGTTCGTGACGGTAATAGCGAAGCTGTTGAAAAGCAAACGACCGCTATCGGGCGCTTCAACACCCGCACAGGCGAAATCAAGCTGAACTCCGTTGGCGATCGTGTGTATGACCTCAAGGGCCGTTCCATCCGCAAGGACGCAAAGAAAGCCAAGGGCGCATACTACGGGAAGAAAGCTGCTCGATAAAAATTGTCATTCTGGAGGGGCTACGCCCCGATAGAATCCATAACATTGTCATCCCCGTGGTTTCAAACTTGTCACCCCCGCGATTCAACTCGTCATCCCCGCGAAGGCGGGGATCTTTGGCATATTCCCCCTAATTTTTTTTACACAAAATCGTCTGAAAATTTTGGTCCAAAATCCTCGTTCAAGCGTGTTAATACCAATAGAGGGCAAATGAAAAATCCCCTCTAAAGGTTTTTGCACGTGACTGAAAAAAGGACTAAAACCAAAAAACGAACTCGAAAAAAGGCTTATTACATCGTCGAGAATGCACAGGGTGAGAAGTTTCTGCTCCCGTATTTTGCCGAGACTTTCCGTGTGCTGATGGACGATAAGGACACTATCCGCGACTTACTCAATAGCGTACTTGGACTCGACCGCAATCACGAAATTGTCGATCTCAGCTACGAATTTGAAAAGCCCATCGACGTCTTTATGCCGGAGGATGACCCCGCTCGCCTTGACGTGTGGGTATCGACCAAGGATAACCGTTATTTTAACGTAGAGATGCAAAATTGGGGACATTCCTTCTTTTATGACCGTGTCCAGCTCTATAACGCATATCAGACTCTTCGCGGCAAGTACGAGTTCAACCGTTCGCAGTATTTCAAGTCGCTGAGCAAGGAAGAACGGAAGTCTCGTTTTTACGAGTTACCCGAAACAGTCTCCATTTGGTTTTGCAATTTCCGTATCCTCAAGTCACGGAAAATTTTCAAGGACACTTGGGCGTTCTATAGCGAAAACGATGTCAAAAAAAGTAACAAGAAAAAGCCTGCACTACCGATATTCACTAAAAATAGGTATATTATAGTTGACCTGCCGAACTTTATTCGGTTGCGGAAGAAAATTGGGTCGCGTGAAGACTACTGGCTGAAGCTTCTGTCGCAGGGACCGCTTGAAGTTCCTGAAACCAATGATCCGATTTTTGCAAATGCCCGCAATCGACTCCGCGTGAGTCGCATAAAACCTGAACTGTTGAAAGCCATGGAGGCAAAGATGTTTGACGATAAACATGTACGAGAGGCTATCGAAGCTGAAGCCTACCTCAAAGGTGAAGCAAAGGGATATGCCGCTGGTGAAGCGAAAGGTATGGTAAAAGGTATGGCGAAAGGTTTGGTAAAAGGTATGGCGAAAGGTATGGCAAAAGGTATGGCGAAAGGCGAAGCTAATGCGAATAAGAAGTTTGCGGCTCGTAATAAGAAAATAGCCGAATTCCTTCGGTTAAATGGCGTGTCTCGTAAGTTGCTGAATGCCGCCCTCGCTATCAAGTAGTCTGTTGCTTCGCTAATGCTCCCGATGAACTTTTGGCAGCGCAGGAGAAGTATATGACGACAAAAGAAGATTACGAAAATTGAACTCTGGTGGTCTTCCTTCATGTATTACTGTCATTAGGGATTAGTAATTTTTCAAATTATTTGAGAACATTTTTTTGTAGCTTTTGCAGCGCTCTCTGCAAAAAAACGGCGACCGTTCTGTAACGATCGCCTAAAACATTTTGGATCCTATCTGGCGCTGCCCCTTGCGTCATAGGACGGTGATTATTTGTTAATCGCCGCCAAGAAAGCATCCTTCTTTTCTTGCAAGAAGTCCTTGCTGTTGTACTTGCGGATACGGCGGAGAGCCTGGTCGCGCAACTGACGCACACGTTCGTGGGAAATGTTCATGGATTCGCCCACTTCGCGCAGCGTCTGCGGAGCTTCCTGGTTGATGCCGAAGATGCCGGTAATCACGCGGGCTTCGCGTTCCGGGAGCTGTTCCATGAGGTCGCGGGCCAAAGCTTCGACGCTCTGGATTTCGGAGTCTGCTTCGGGGTTCGAGGCTCCACTGTCCGGGAGGACTTCGGCGTAGGTCGCCTTGGAGTCGGCCTTGAGCGGGCTATCGAACGAAACGCCGCGCTGACCAATCTGGATGAGTTCACGGATTTCTTCGTTGATTTCCTTGCCGCGGGACTGCTCGTGCAAAGCCTTGCGGACGCGCAAGTGCTGGTTTGCCGGCAAGCGGATGAGGTTGCCCTGTTCGTTAATAGCACGGGTGATGTATGCCTTGATCCACCAAACGCCGTAACTGATGAATTTAAGACCACGAGTGTGTTCGAACGATTCGATGGCGCGGACGAGTCCCATAGCGCCTTCGCTGACCAAGTCCGGCAGCGGAATCGGGCAGCCACGGTACTGGATGGCGACCTTGAGCACAAAGCGCATGTTCGCAGAAATAAGTTTTTTACGGGCGATTTTATCGCCTTCTTTTGCTTTTTGGAAAAGTATCTGTTCTTCTTCGCGGGAGAGAGGTGCGGTACGACGGATATCTTCTAGGTATCTTTTGAGAGTGGTATCGGTAGAGTCAATATGCATTTTTAAAACCTTGCTCCTATAATATCGCTTTTTTAAAGCAAGTTGCGTGCCAATTTTGTAAAATTTTCCAAAATTTTTACAAAAAGTCCTTAAAATAAGAAATTTGTGTTTTTCAGTGTGCTAAAAGTCATAAAATGTGGCCTTGATTTTTACAAAAAGTGTCGTAAAAATATAACAAATTTTTCTAAACGTGACAAAATGCCCGTCAAAAATTGTAGCATCCGACATCGAAAATGTAAAAAGGTCCATCCGAATGTTCATTATGAACCTTGTGCATCCCTCTTTGATGTGATGCGTTTCATTTTGAGATAATAGGTTATAGGTTTTAGGTCTTAGGTTACAGGAGTAATATCATGTGCTTCGCACATATTTATAAGACGGCTTTGCCGTGATTATAACTCCTAACCCCTAACCACTGTTTACTAACCCCTAACCACTGTTTACTAACCTCTAACCACTGTTTACTAACCCCTAACCACTGTTTACTAATTCCTAACCACTGTTTACTAATCTTTCGTCTATCGTCTATCGTCTTTCGTCTAATCAATTTCGTATATTTTCCACGTTATGTCAGTAAAAGAACCCGATCAATCCGTTTGGAACCGTTTTTGGCAGCGTAAGAACGACATGGACAAGGTCTATCCGTCTTCGCCGTCTATTATTGAAGCTATCAAGAAGAATTTTAAGCTCGAAGGCTTGAAAGTGCTGGAAGTCGGTGCAGGAACCGGCCGCGACAGCGCCGAACTCGCTCGCCTTGGTGCCGATGTTTATGTTCTCGATTATGCCGAAAACAGCTTGAAAATCGTCAATTCGCTCCGTGAAAGCGAAGGTCTTACGAATTTGCATCTCGTTCGTGGCGATGCGTTCAAGTCTCCGTTCCCGGACAACACTTTTGATTTGGTGTTCCATCAGGGGTTGGCTGAACATTTCAAGGATTCGCTCCCGCTGATTCAGGAAAATTTCCGCATCGTGAAGCATGGCGGTTGCTGCCTTTGCGACGTTCCGCAGACGGTGCATCCTTACACGGTTATCAAGCATATTCTGATTGCGATGGACAAGTGGTTTGCGGGTTGGGAAAAGCAGTTTACGATGCCGCAGCTCAAGAAGCTTATGAGCGATGCGGGCTTTGAATTCGTTTATGCGTATGGTGATTGGATGCGTCCGAACCTTTTCTATCGAATTTTGCGTGAACTCGGTTTCAAGTTCGGTATTGAACTGCCGAAATATCCGCTCGACGGAACCGCGTACCAGAAATTTAAGGACAAAATTTTGGACTCGCTCCAGTCTGTGCCGGTGATGCATTACACGCAACTTTGCATTGGCGTTATCGGGCGTAAACCCTAGATGTGCTTAGGATAGTCGCTTGAAAATTCTCGTCGTAAATTATCGAGATCGAATGCATCCGGCTGCGGGTGGTGCTGAAAAACATCTGCATCGCATTTTCTCGAAGATTGTAGAAATGGGGCATGAAGTTGTCCTGTTTACGACATCGTTCCCCGGTGCGAAGGAGCGTGAAGTTGTCGATGGAATTCAGGTCATCCGCAAGGGTGGCGATTTGATGTTCCAACTGACGGTCGCGATGAACTTAAAGAAGCTCGATCGCGAATTTAACTTTGATGTCGTCGTCGAGGATTTGAACAAATTGCCGGTCTTTGCCCACTGGTTCGTCCGCAAGCCGCTCTTGGTGCAGATGCATCATCTGTGGCGCAAGTCGATTTTTTCCGAAGCGATTTTTCCGATTGCATTTATGGTGTGGTTCTTTGAGCGGATTATTCCGTTCTTCTATCGCTCGCAGAAGTTTGTCGTGGTGAGCCTGAGCACCAAGAAAGAGCTTGCAGAAATTGGCGTGGATGAAAGCCGTATTTCCGTGATTTACAACGGTTCGGAAATGCCTCCGGCGGCAGCGCAGTTTGATAAAAGTGCGACCGCTTGCGAAAATGCTGATGCTAGTGATAATGCTCCGGCTCCGTATTTTATTTGGCTGTCCCGTGTTCACCGCTACAAGGGCATTTGGACGGCGCTCGAAGCGTTTGAAATTTTTTCGAAGTCGCATCCCGAAGTCAAGTTGTTTGTCGTCGGCGATGGCCCGCTTTTGAAAAAGCTCCCGGCGTGGCTGAAAACGCATGGGCTAGAAGGCAAGGTGGAACTGACGGGCTTTGTTTCTGCATCTCGCAAGTACGAACTGCTTTCGTCTTCGCTCGCACTGTTGCAGACAAGCTACAAGGAAGGTTGGGGCCTCACCGTAATGGAAGCGGCGCAACTCTGCAAGACGACGATTGCATCGGATGTGCCGGGACTGCGCGACAGCGTCCGTGACGGCGAGACGGGGATTCTGTTCCCGTCGGGCAATGCAGCCGCTTGCGCTTCTGCCATGGAAAAAGTTTATGGCGATGCTTCGCTCCGCAAAACGCTTGGGCAAAATGCTAAACGTTATGCCGAGTCGTTCAGTTGGGAAAAGTCTGCTCGCGAAACTCTAGAATTGTTGGAACGTACGATTGAGGGGAGCGTACGAAAATGAAGTTGAATCCGAAAGTCAAGTCTGTACTTATTTTTTGTCTCAAGTTGGTTGTAACGATTGTTCCTGCTTACTTTGTCTATCAGAACATCGTAAGTGACCCAGAATGGGATATCAGCGACCTTTATAACTTGTTTGCAAAAAATAGCGTGTTCCCGCTTGTGCTTGCTCTCCTTTGCCTTGCGGTTTCGAACTTTACCGCTTGCTACCAGTGGAAATTGCTGCTCGAAAAGCAGGGCGTTCACATGGGGTATGGCAAACTCCTCAAGCTGTACCATGTGGGGCTGTTCTTCAATAACTTTATGCCGGGAAACGTCGGCGGCGATTTGAAGAAAGTCTATGATATTCGCATGCAGGGCGGCCAAGATACTGTTGGCGCAGGGTTTACTGCAACAGTGTTCGATCGCTTGTTTGGACTTTTCTTTATTACGTTGTTTGCTCTTGCGGTGGGGGCTTTGTTCTTTGTGCACGACCCCGAACAGCGTAAATTCATTTGGCCCTCGGTCTGGATTTTCATGGGCTTCTGCGTGTTGTTTGCCGCATTGTTGAGCCGCCACATCGGAAAGCTCTTTTGCGATCTTGCTGCAAAGGTCTTGCCCGAAAAGGTTGAAACACGCTTGCTGCGAATGTTTGAACGTTTCCAAAAGTTCCGCTCCAAAAAGCTTTGGACGAACATTATTTGCCTTTCGATGGTGACGCAGTCGTTGCGCATTTTTGTTCACTTCTTTTGCGGAATTGCGGTTGGCGTGAACCTCTCGATGTCGTGGTACTTCTATTACATTCCGCTAGTGGCGATTGTTAGTGCGCTCCCGATTTCGATTGGCGGGTTTGGCCCGCGTGAATTTTTGGCGCAGTCGCTTTTTGCACGTGCTGGGGTGCCCGGACTTGAATCGGTTGTGATTCAGTTGCTTGCATATTTTGTAAGTTTGCTGTTGAGCTTGTTCGGTGCGGTCGTTTTCCTGATGGGTCAAAAGCCTGTGCCGTCGAATAGTCATCCTGGAGCAAGGCCATAAGGTTGTGTGACAGAAATGACTTGTCATCCTGAAGCTAGGCAGTAATGCCGATGCGATAGGATATGGCTTGTCATCCTGGAGGGAGTCGTTGACGACCGATAGGATCCATTATTTTCTAAATCGTTTGCTATATCCGTTTGCTATATGAGTCTCGCGCTAAAAGGGCGCAAAAAACATGGACATAGAAAATCTTTTGGCGGGGTTGAACTCCGACCAGCGTGCGGCGGTGCTGCACGATCATGAAAAAAACGGACAACTTTTAATTTTGGCGGGAGCCGGTTCGGGAAAAACTTCGGTTTTGACCAAACGAATCCAGTATCGGATTTTATGCGGTGTTCAGCCGGAGAAAATCTTGGCGCTCACGTTTACGGCGAAGGCGGCTGCTGAAATGCGGGAGCGTGTGCAAAAACTGTTCCCCGATGCGGGCGTTCGGCTTTGTACGTTCCATTCGCTCGCGTTGTTTATACTGAAAAGCAAAGTGCCGATGCTACAGACCCTCGCCTCCGCGAGGGTGACGAATCAAGGAAAAGCCGACCCCGGCACAGTGGCCGGGGTGACAAGTGAAGAACGTGGCGCGGGGGTGACTCCGGCTTACGAGCTTGTCGGGTTCAAGAAAATGCCGGTGCCGACGGAGTCGGCGGACAAAGCGTTTTTGCAAGAACTTGCGAAAGTCGGCGGACGGAAAACGAAATTCTCTCGCGAAGAACTTTTTTCGGACGTTTATCCACAAAAACTCCTAAAAAAAATTCAACCCTTGCGTGAACGCGTGCTGGAGTCGGGGCAAGTCGTCTTTGAAGACCTCATTTATCAAGCGATTAATTTGCTCGAAAATCACGAAGACGCTCGGACGTTTTTTCAAAATCAATGGTTCGAAATTCTCGTTGATGAATACCAAGACATCAACCCTTCGCAGTACCGGCTTGTGAAAGCTTTGCTCGGCGAACGCAAGTCGCTGTTCGTCGTGGGCGATGATGACCAAGCCATTTACGGATTCCGTGGAGCGGATATCGGGAACATCAACCGTTTTCGCGATGATTTCAAGGAAAGTTCGTTAATTCGTCTGGAATGGAATTATCGCTCGGTCGCGAACATTCTGCATTTTTCAAATCGCATTTTTGAAAATAAGCCCATCCACTTGCGGAAAGTCTTGCGGGCTGGAAACATGCATGGTTCGGGTGGTTCGCCAATCTTCAGGGAAAACCGTGAACCCGAAATCTGGGAAAGCGAAGACCCTGTCGAAGAAATGCAAAAAATCATTGAAAGTATCAAGTTGCTTCGTGAAAGTTATGACTTGCAATGGAAAAATTTTGCAATACTTGTCCGCTATAACCGTCAACGATTGTATTACGAAGAGGCTCTCTGCGACGCACACCTTCCTGTGGCGGGAACAGAGGTGGATGAGGGCGAAATTCTCGAAAATGGCATCCATGTCGAGACGGTCCATGCGTCAAAGGGACTCCAGTATGCGGTTGTCTATTATGCGGGTATGGCGGAGGGGCTTACGCCGGGAACTTGCACGGGAAATCGCAAGCAACGGAAAAAACAGCTGGATGAGGAACGTCGATTGTTCTACGTCGGGGTGACGCGGGCTGAATCTTTTCTGGTTTTACTATATTGCAAACGTAGGTACTGGAAAGGGCGACTCACGAAACTCAAACGTTCCCGTTTTTTGCCCAAAGAAACTTCAAAAACAGAGATGAATATGCCAGTTATTTTATTTAGAATATTCGCTACCGCAAGAATACTTCTCTTTATGCTTGTGCATATTATAAAAATTGCGTTTGTCTATGTTTTCCACCGCAAAGACTTGGATTCTTGGATTGAAGTAAAGGTGCAAAAGTTTTCTCGGTTCTGCATGCAGGCGATTCGCGTCGATTTGACGATTGAAGATCAGGCTCAATTGGCGAAGGTCGATTGGACTCGTCCCGTGTTCGTCATGGGGAACCACCGCTCGTACCTCGATATTCCGCTTGCGTTCCTCGCGTTGCAGCGTGTCGTGGGCTTTATCGCCAAAACACAGTTGCAGCGTATCCCGATTTTGAATTTCTGGATGCACAAGTTGGGTTGCGTTTTTATTGACCGTGAAAAGGGCGGCGGGGCCGCGATAATCCAAAAGGCGGTGCAGTCGGGCAAGATGCCGAAACTATTCATTTTCCCAGAGGGAACGCGCAGCAAGCGCGAAGGCATGGTCGCTTTCAAGAGCGGTTGCTTTAGACTTGCCGTCGAAGCGAATGCTATCATTCTCCCCATTGTCACGAAAGGTTCCGATGAAGCTTGGGAGCACCGAAAGGACTGCAAACATCGCCCGGTGAATGTGAAAATCCTTGAACCGATAGATACGGTTGAATTCAAGAAGGAGCATGGCGGCGATTCGATGGACCCGCGTCATGAACTGCTCCCGTATGTTAGAAAAATGATGGAAGAAGCGTATGATAGGCGTGTTTGATTCCGGCTTTGGTGGGCTGACCATATTGCAGAAGCTCCGCCATACGCTTCCGCAGTACGATTATTTGTATTTGGGGGACAACGCACGCGCTCCGTACGGTTCCCGCAGTTTCGAAACGATTTACCGTTACACGCTCCAGTCGGTGCGAGAACTTTTCCATCGCGGTTGCCCGCTGGTGATTCTCGCTTGCAACACCGCTTCGGCAAAGGCGCTCCGCAGCATCCAGCAACAGGTGCTCCCGGTCGAGTTCCCGGACCGCCGCGTGCTTGGCATTGTACGTCCGACGGCTGAGGAAATTGGCAATTTTTCAAAGACGGGGCACATCGGCATTTTTGCGACCGCAGGGACGGTTTCCTCGAACAGCTACGTTCTTGAAATCAGACATTTTTTCCCGGACTTGCATGTGACGCAGCACGCCTGCCCGATGTGGGTTCCGCTGGTGGAATACGGCGAACGCGGAACCGAAGGCTCGCGTTTCTTCGTGAAAAAGGACGTGGAACAGCTCCTTGCGACAGACCCGAAAATTGATACGGTGCTCCTCGCATGTACGCATTACCCGCTCCTCGAAGATGAAATTCGGGCCGCACTTCCACCGCATGTTCGTCTAGTTGTTCAGGGAGATATCGTCGCGGACAAGACTTTGGACTACCTAAAAAGGCATGATGATATGGAAAAACGCCTTACCAAGGGTGGCAGTGTTAAATATTTGACGACCGATACCGCAGAATTTTTCAAAAAAGGCGCTTTTCGCTTTGGAATGGATGATATTTCGGCGGAGTCGTTGACTTTTTAATCCATAAATTATATTTTAGTGGTTGTTACTGACGAACCGTACTCGGTCCGCTTGTATTCGTTTTAATTTTGGAACTTTAAACTATTGAGTGGATTTTAAAAATGCCTAAAACACAGATCAATCTTGAAGGTTGGCAGGACTACCGCGGCAACATGGCGGGAAGTCTGCTTTATGTTGAAACTAGCCACCAGTCCGAAATGCCTGTTCGCGACCAGCTGAATGAAAATGAAAAGGGTTTTCTTTATGAACCGAACTACGAAACCAGCACGTATGGTTTGATGAGCTGCTACAATGTAAAGGCAATCAACACGATTGTGAAGAGCAAGAGCCGCTACATTTTGTTCGGCACCCGCTATGAAGGTTTGAGCGATTCCGAAATGCGCAACAAGTACCTCATCATGGGTTACATGCGTATCGACAAAATCAAGGATGTTCGCACCCGTCACGTGCAGCGCTACATGGCAAACCCCGAAATGGAAGAACCGGAATGCATGCAGATGGAACACAACTGGGCTGTCTATGGACCGATGCGTTTTGTCTCACTCGACGATTCTTTCGTGGTCACGGATGAAATCCTCAAGGAATGGGGTTACAAGGGCCACGCTTCTCGCCAGCTCAAGACCGTGTTCGCCAAGGACCACCTCGAAAAGATTCTCGCCCACTTGGATTCCAAGGAAGACATGATAGACGAATACATCGCGACAGTCGATGAATACAAGGAAGCTCTCGCCGAAGAATAATTCTTCGAAAAGCGAAACTTTTTATGTTGTTACCCCGGCCAAAGTGCCGGGGTGTTTTTTATAAAGTCGTCATGCTGAGGCAACGCCGAAGCATCCATTAACGGCTGGACTTAACTGGATCCTTCCCCACAGGGTCAGGATGACGCGCTTCCGGCTACAAAAAAGCCCCGGAGTGATTCCGGGGTATTGCAATAAACTGTCTACTTCCTACTTCCTACTGTCAACTAATTAGAATTCTGCGTGTACGCTCATGCCGAGGGCGAACTTCGTCTTTTCGACAACCGGGTTCTCGTTCTTGCTGAAGTTGTAGCCGAACCAGAATACGAGATTCGTGTTGAGGGTCGGATAGACGTAGAAGTTCATGCCGAGGAATTCGAATTCGTCCTTGCTGACTTCGGAATCAGGATCGTGGTATTCAAAGCTTACGCCCAAGCTGAACTTCTTCGTGATGTTGAAACTCGGTTCGATAGCGAAGAGCATCTGGTCATCCGTGAATATCTGTTCGGATGCCGGACCTTCGTCCTTGTTGACGATGGCGTAGAAATAGCAGAATCCCAAGTTGAAGATGTCGTAGTTCATGCTCGGTTCGACGAGGAAGGAATGAACTCCGTGGCCCTTGTACGGGTGCAGACCATAAACTGCATAGACGCTGTAGTTCAGGACTTCGAGGCTCTTGGAGTAGTCGAGTTCCGTACCGAAGGTGTAACCGTAGCTGCGGCCAAGGTCATCGCCGAATGCCCAGTCCAAACTCGGAGTGACGGTCAAGTGTTCGTCCGGGCGGTTCAAAAGCTTGATGCCGTAGCTGGCGAAAGCTTCGATAGAACCTCTGGAATTTTCGGATGCGCCGATGTAGAACTTGCCTTCGCCGAATTTGCTGTTGCCAAGTTCCACGCCAATACCGCGGACCGTCTGGTTGCGGCTGATGACTGCGTAACGTTTCTGGTCACGCCAGAAGTAGTAATTGAATGCGCCGGCATTGTAGGTCAAGTCGCCGAATACGAAGCTCACATCTTGGTACGGCTTCCAGCGGAGTTCCACGCCGTCGAAATTGAATGCTGTGTAACGGTCGTCTGCACTGTTGATGGCGGTCGAACGGGCGAGGCCATGGCGGATTTCAGCGGCTCTGTCGGAGTTCGTCGCGTTACTGGTGGTGTTTGTATATACGGTGACGGAAACATTTTCGTCGAGATTTGCCGTGGCTGAAAGTTCAATATCCTGACTTGCGGCATTGGTGGGGTCAAATTTCTTGTCAAAGTAGCTAGCATAGTCAAAGTTGACATTACCATGGATTTCGATGTCGGCGGCCATGACGAAACCGGTAGCGGCAAGGGCAATCGGCAAAATAAGTTTACGCATACAATCCTTCCAAAAAAGATTTATTTGATTTTTACGTGCAAAAGATAGAAATATCTTTGTCGAGAAACCAATGTTTTGTGCCTAGTAGCTCAAAAATACTAATATGCAATATCTTGAATGATTCAGTTTTGTAAATTTGGAAGACAATCTATAAAGGTGAATATGAAATTTTCTTCTCGTATCCTTCTTTTTTTATCGCTTGCGCTTACGCAAGGTGTTTTTGCGTTGACGGCGGAGCAGGTTCTGGACAAATCCAAGGCTTGGTTCAAGTCGGGCAAAGCTTGGAGCCTTAATTTCAAGGCCCAGGTTTTTCAGGCGGATTCCCCGGAAATCAGGACGCAGTCGGGGAGTCTGGTCGTTGCCGAAGGGGACAAGTTCAAGTTGGATTTGTCGGGCATCAAGTTCTATAGCGATGGCGAGAGTCTTTGGCAGTGGAACGTGGATCAGAAACAGGTGCTTATCAAGGCCGTTGAAGATTTGTCGAGTTCGTTGCATCCCTCAGAGCTGTTGTTCAAGTATCTGAACTGCAAGGCGATAGGAATGGGCGAGGCAGAATTCTCGAAACAGAAAATTTGGACGCTGAATCTTGACCCGTCGAAGTACGCAGGGCAGTTTACCAAGATGGAAGTTTGGCTTTCGCAAAAGGATTTTTCGCCGGTGCGTCTCTTTACGGAAGACCCGGCGGGGAATGCTTCTTGGTACAATATTGTTGACTTGAAAGTGGTCAAGAATGTTTCTAACGACGAATTCAAGTACAAGCCTGTTGCGGGCGTCGATGAAATCGATATGAGGTAATTTGTGAAACTTGGTATGATGAAATGGGTTGTGGCACGAAAGTCTATTGCCTTTGTTGCAGGACTTTTGGTGGGCGGCAGCGCGTTATGTACAAACGCTTTTGCCGGAGAAACTTTGTTCAGCAACTTTGTGTTTGCCGTTGAATCTGCGGGCGAGAATGGTGCTCTGTGGGCTTTTTCGCGAGACGGTAGTTATAGCGGCGTGACGCTGTTGAACTTTAATGTCGCGGGTAAGGGCAATGTGGTCACGGAGGCGACTGCGCAGTCTCCTGTGGAAACGGATACGTTGACTGCGGCACGGTACGAGATTTTTGAAGAAAGCTTTGCTGAACGCAGGCGAATCCCTACGATTTATGCGGGCACAAAACTCGGTTTTGTCCTCCCGATGTTTGCGATGGACAAGGATGAGCGTTATCGCAAACCCGCCGGATTTTATACGGTACGTGATTTAAAGAACGTTATTGAAAATCCGATTGATGTTCCTTCGGTTGCAAACGATTTAGATACTTTGAAAGATGACCCGATGATGTATGCGAATAGCGGCTTTGCATTCGATTCTACGGCGAAACGTCTTTGGGTTGCCCGTGGTGCTTTGGGCGTGATGGTTCACGATATTTCTGGAAAGAAAAATACTGACACGACGTTTATCTTGAATACAAAGACGAAGAAACTTGAAAGACTCAAGAATGATGCTGAACTGGATTTCAAGTATAATCCTGAAATTTTCGATGTGCAATTGCACCCGGAATCAGGCGACCTTTGGCTTGCGACAGCCCAGGGTATTTGGAAAAGAACTTCGAATGGGGATGTGTCTAGGGCTTTGGAATCCTCGGTTCTTGATACGATGCGTGTGACGGGACTCTGGATGGGCGGCGAGCCGCTCCAAATTATCGCAGAGACGAATTACAAAAAAGATGAAAATTCCATTGGCGGACTTTGGCGCAAGTATGGCGAAAAACCAAAGGACTTTTCCAAGGTGAATTTCTTGGATACCGCAGGTAAAAAGCAAAAGAAGGACATTTACGATGAAGCGGATTACACGGTAAGCGATGTAGCCTTTATCGGTAAAACGGCTTACGTGCTCGTGCGTGCTGTGGGCGGTTCGATTAGCGGTTATTTGAAGCTGGATTCGCTTGGTGCGAAGGCTTGGGAAAAAGACGATGACGGAAAGGATCAGTGGCTGTATGGCTACGAAACGGGAGCGACCGACCGCAAGGCTGTCATCATGTCGATGACGACATTCCCGCTTTCGAAGAATCGTACTGGCCTTGCCATTGCGACGTATGGAAACGGAGTCTCTGTGTCAGCGGATTCCGGAGCGACTTGGAGTATCGTCTTGAATCGAGCAAAACTCAGCAATGACTTGGGCTCGATTCGCATGGTTCCTTCCGTGATTACGCCGGGAGACGAAGCTCTTGTTTCGTATAAGCTTAGTAAAGATTCGAAGGTCACAATTGAAGTTTTTAGTTACGATATGCGTAAGGTGCGTACTATTGTGAAAGACGCTGAACGCAATACGGATGCTTCACGAAGTACAAACGCGAAAGAAGATTTTTGGGACGGTCGCGATGACCATGGCAAGGATTGCACGATGGGCGTTTATTACATCAGGGTGAAGGATAATCATGGACATGTGGGCTGGGGCAAGGCGATGACGCTTGGAGGTAACTTCAGATGATGAATTTAAAAAATCTTGTCGTCGCTGCTTTGGCGGTTTGTTCATTTGTTGGTTCTGCCTTTGCCGGCCCCTTTACGAAAAAGTCCGAACTCGGTGGCTTTGACGGTTTTGTTGAACGTATGAGCGGCGGCGTTCGTGAATTGGGCCGTGGTAATACGGGTTCTGCGGATACGGCTTCGATGCCGGGTGCTTTTTGGAATCCGGCTATATTGGGATTCCGCGAAAATCTTGGAGTCACGTTGAATATTGAACGGCGTGATTTGGACCGTTTGGGCGGCGCTTTCGGTATTGAAGGCAAGGTCGGAAAACGCATGGGCGTGGGCTTTGCTATGCTCTACCGTGGCGATAGAGATTTCAAGGTCATCGACGATGACGACGAAACGATGGGAACGGCTAAGCCGTTTTTCTCGATGTTCTACCTTGGCTTTGCTTATCGCGCAACTCGTCAAGATGCTTTCGGTATTTCGCTTTCGATGAGTTATGATAACTTGGATGTAGCACAGTATTTTGAAGGGATTGAAATGGAAGATTCTTTCCGTAGCCCGGTGACGATTAACCTCAGCTGGTTACGCCAATGGAATGCGAAATGGTCATCTTCTGTTGTGATTCGCAATTTGAGTTTTAGTAAGAATTTGTCTGCAAAGTGGTCGAAGAATCCGAGCAAGGATAATTCGCTTGCTTCGACGGAAGGCGTTCGCCCGAAGGTGTTGCAGATTGGGCTTGGCTATCGTTCTCACATTATGGGCAAGCCTGTCTATGCTTGGATGGAAGCGTTGGACTACCAGGTGGCCGATACGCTCTTGGCGTTTGACCCGCAACTTCATGTGTGGACGGGACGTGTAGGCTTTGAATGTGAAGTTGTTCCCAATGCGACGCTCCGCGTGGGTATGGACGATTTGAACTGGATGCTTGGCGCGGGTTACAAATTTGAACTCAGCATTGGCAGAAAGAAATATCCGTTGGAAATAAACTACGCATTCCTTTATGAAACAAGTGCGGGACTTTGGTCTCCGTTTACCCTTGGTTTGCGGGGATACATTCCTTGATTTCCAAATTGTTCATTTCGAAGGTGCGCAGTCTTGATTCGATGGACTGCAACTTCGATACGGGCATAAACGTGATTTGCGGCCCGAATGGTTGCGGAAAGACGACCATTCTGGAGTCGATACATTTGCTTGCGCAAGGATTCTCGTTTAGATCGCGGGACTTGCGTGAACTCATTACGTGGAAGCAGAACGAGCTGATTTTGCGCGGTGAATTTGAAGACGATGGGCGTTCGCGAATGCGGGCGCTTCGTGTGCATTCTCGCGGGAACGAGGTCCGTGAAAACGGAGAATCGCTAAAATCGCCGACATCGTTTTTCGGGACTTGTCCGGCGGTGATTATGCAGCCGTCGGACATTGAGCTTTTGCGTGGCGGGCCGGAGGTTCGTAGGCATTGGCTTGATGAAATTCTCTGTTACAGGTCGGCGGCGAATGCTTTGGTGCTACGGCGTTATAAGCGGGTGTTGCAACAACGTAATAAATGGCTGAAAGAATTCAAACAGAATGGTTCTGCGGTCGGCGGCGAAGATTTGTACCGCGTTTTGACGCAACAGCTGATAGAACTTGGAGCAAAGCTGTGGGCGGCCCGTATATCGCTTTCGAAAGAAGTTTCTGAAATTATCACGCGGTATTACCGTAAGCTTTCGGGCGGTGTGGATGAAATCACTTGTGCGTACAAGAGTTCGATTCTCAAGACGTTAGATGCTCTCGATGCGGCTGAGCCAATGTCGGATGAAATGATGGATGAAATTCCTGCAAATGCGGGAACGCTGATGGCGGCTGGCAGGAGTGTTGCTGAAAGTGAATGTTGTGCGAAAATGGCTGCTGAAAATTGCGCCGGTGCAGCTTATGTCACTAATGGAGCTGCGGTGGAAAATGCTGTAGGAAATGCTGCTGCAAATGCTATTGAAAACGCTGTTGCAAATGCGCCGGGTGCTGCATGCGTTGAATGCGCGAATGATGATGCAGATGTTGTGAGCGAAGAAATGTTGCGGAATGCGTTTGCCCGCAAGCTTGCCGATTTGGAATTCGTGGAACGTTTGCAGGGAATGACTATGGCGGGGCCGCACCGCGATGATTTGGCGTTGTGTGTTTCGGGCTACGAGATGCGTTCTGTCGGGTCGCAAGGACAGTGCCGCTCGGCTGCGGTTGCCATGCGTTTTGCCGCTGTAGATGTGGCTTCGCGTTACTTGACGAAACCGATTTTATTGCTGGATGATATTTTTGCGGAACTGGACGTGAACCGCCGTGATGCAGTCGCTTCGCTTATTCGTGAAAAGGAATGTCAAGTGGTGATAGCCACGCCGCAAGCGGAAGATTTGCCGTTTAAAGCGGATGTGGAGATTCAGTTAGAAGTAGGAAGTAGGAAGTTAGAAGCAGGAAGTAGGAAGTAGGAAGTAGGAAGTAGGAAGTAGGAAGTAGGAAGTAGGAAGTAGGAAGGTTGCTTTTCTAGAAGCCGATCCCGGCACTAGGGCCGGGATGACAGTAAAAAAAACGCGCAATTGGATTGCGCGTTTTTTGCATCGGGGGCGTTACGGGGACCTCCCCGTTAGAGGGGGTGGCGAGCAACGTAGTGCGAGCCAGGGGGATGCTTCCCCCCATCAGTAAACAAAGACTTTTACTATTGCGATCCTGTCTACTTCCTACTGCCTACTGCGACAACGTCGCATTACTTGTTCTTCAGCAAGTCGCGGATTTCAGTGAGGAGTTTTTCTTCGGCAGTCGGCTCAGGAGGAGCGGCAGGTGCTGCGGCAGCAGCGGCTTCTTCTTCGGCTTTTTTCTTACGCATGTTCTGCATGAATCCGAGGAATTTCTTCATCAAAAGGAACACGGCGAAAGCGACAATCAGGAAGTTCAGGACTTCTCCGATGAAGGTGCCGTACGGGATTGTGATTCCTTCGGCGGTCGTGTATGCGAGCGTCTTGAGGCCTTCGCCGGCGTCCTGACCACCGCACTTGGCGATGAGGGCTGTGACCAACGGCATGACGACGTCGCTTACGAACGAGTTGACGATTTTGCCGAATGCGGCACCGATGATGATACCGATGGCCATATCGACGATGTTGCCTTTGAAGGCGAATGCTTTGAATTCTTCAATGAGTGAAGTTGCTTTACCTTTAATGCCCATTTTTTTTCTCCTATGATGGTTGTTTTAATATTTAAATAATTAGAAAAACCTTTAAAGTTTGGCATGCAATTTTTAAATTTGGCGCGCTATGTCATGGTTATTATTGGCTTTTGCCTCGGCTGTTTTTTTAGGCTTTTATGATTTGGCGAAGAAAAAATCGGTTCAGGATAATGCTGTTCGGCCGGTTCTGTTACTTTGCAGTGTCTTTTACGCGCTTTTGATGTTGCCGGTGCTCATTACCGGGCATTGCGAATCGTTGACTTTGCATGACCACTTCTTTTTGATGGGCAAGGCCGTTATTGTCGGGGCAAGTTGGCTTTTTACGTACAGCGCGATTGCGCACATGCCGCTTAGCATTTCTACTACGATTCGTGCTTTGGCTCCTTTATTTACAATCATGATTGCAGTTGGGTTCTTGGGCGAACGTCCGCATGTGATGCAGTGGGCTGGCATTGCGGTTTGCGTTTGTTCGTACATCGGGCTGAGTTTGGCGGGCCGCAAAGAGATGGGGCATTTCTTTAGCAATGGCTGGGTGGTGGCGATGCTCCTCGGGACGATTCTCGCGGCGTGCAGCGGAATTTACGATAAGCTAATTTTACAGCGGATGAATTTCGAGCCGTTGACGGTGCAAGTTTGGTTTAGCATCTACATGTGCGTGGTGCAGTTCTTGACGACGATGATGACGTGGTATCCGACACGCAAGAAAACGACTCCGTTTCAGTTCCGTTGGTCGTTCTTGGCGGTGGCCGCTCTCTTGATTGTGGCGGATCGTTGCTATTTTTTAGCGGTGAGCGATTCCGATGCGTTGATTTCTGTCATCACGGTGCTGCGCCGTTCGAGCGTGTTCATCAGTTTCTTGGCGGGAATTCTTATATTCAAGGAACGCAAGAGCAAGACGAAATTCTTTGCGATGTTGGGCGTGGTGATTGGACTTTGCTTGATTTCGCTGGGGCGTTAATTTAGAGGCGTTATGCTAAAGATTGGGATTACAGGTTCGATTGGAGCGGGCAAGTCCTTTGTGGGCGGGCTGCTGCGTGAACGTGGTTTCCAAGTCTTGGATGCAGACCGTAAGGTTCATGAACTTTACAGGGATTGCACGGAACTTCGTGCTGAATTGGCGGATTTCTTTGGCGAAGATTGTTTGACTCCGACGGGCGTGAACAGTGCAATGATTGCCGATAGGATTTTTGCGGATGCATCGGCTCGTGAGAAACTGGAACAAATAGTTTATCCTCACTTGACGCGTGCCGTGGAGCATTTTTTTGAAGCGGACGCTGGAAACGTGATGAATGTTGCGGCTGTCGATTCGGCGAGATTTGTGGAAGCCGCTCTTTTTTCACGAGCCCCTTCGCTAGTCGAAATGCTTGATGAAATTTGGATTGTCGATGCTCCTGAAAATGTTCGTTTGCAGCGTTTGGTTGTGCGTGGATTAAGCGAAAACGATGCTGCAAGACGCATAGAAAACCAACGTGGCGCCTGTGCTCCGGAACTGTTCCGAGGAAAGCGGATTCGATTGCTGACGAATGACGGCGACCGTTCTTGCGTTGAAATGCAATTGGAAGAAATGCTAAGGTGATGGAATAGATTCCCCCCGGAACAAGTCCGGGGTGACAAAGTAGAAAATGTCGGGAATGACAAAGTCAAAACGGGAATGAAAAAAGAGAAGGAATAAGTTTTATATGCAGCCTTATATTCATCAATTTGCCAGTTTTTTAAGAGCTCACTTGACTTCGATTTCGGTGGGGTTGATTGCAACGCTTTTGATGATTTATGGTGCTTCCATCAACAATTATTTCAAGCGGATTACAAAGAGCATTCCGTTTGTGGGGCGCTTTGTTTTGTTTGTGATTTTGTGCAGTGTCGGCTATGCATTTGCGAGTTCTCAATTAGTTCGTCTTTTGAAAACGGGATTACAACAGTTGTCTGACCTTCCGCTGATAGGCGTTGTTATTGGTAGCTTTATACTGCTTGCATTTCTAGCCAAAAGCGGAAAGGATATTTGATGAGTAATTAGTGGTTAGTAAACAGTGGTTAGTAAACAGGATAATGAAATGAAGAGTGAATTTACCATTTCTGCCTACAGCACCGAAGGTGCCCTAATCACCAACCACTAGCCACTAATCACTACTTAATTAAAATTATCCCGGTTGACGCCGTACAGGATTACGTCATCAATCCACATTTCGCTATCATCGACAATCCAGATGGTGATGGTCGTGACGCGAGGCTTCACGAAGTCCCAGCCCATGTTCCCGAATTCGCCGTCTCCAGCGACAAAGTCGTTTGGCGTAAAGCTGAAACGTTTCCAGTTGGAATCCAGATAATCGACGTATTTCGTTTTGCCTGTCGGCTCGTCGAGCACTTCAATCGCGAAACCGAGTTCGCCTTTGCCTTTGGCGTAGAACGCGATGGAGTCTATGCTTTCGAGGCTTGACGGATTGCGGTTTATGCGGGTGCCAATCATGGACCATTTGCCTTTTACTTTAGATGTACTCTTCCAATGGAATACGTAGCCTCCGCGTTCGTCGCTCTTTTCGAATGCGTCTTGGACGTTCTTGTTGGATGGCGTAGTCGTTACGTTGGAATCTTGCGGCTGGAAGTACCATTCGCGAGCGTCATTGCCGTAATTGAACGCGGAAATGAGTTTCTGCTTGTCGAAGTCGATGATTTTGACGGAGTGGAGTGCCGTGACGAGTGAATCGGGAAGTCCGGCCCAAACGTCATTGGCACTGGCGTCGAGAGCGGCTGTTTTTCCCCAGTACATTACGAGATTTTCGACATTCGATGTGCCGTTGATGCGAATTTGCAATTCCGCTTGCTGGAGCGAATCGTTCCAGAATGCTTTTTTGAACGCGAGACGGTTGCCGCTTTGGTCGGTAATGCGGATGTCGTTCCCGTTTTTCATGGTTTCGCTAAAGTCGAAATTTGCTGAGTCTAGGCGGACAAAGACAACGGTGGATTCTGCGACAGGTTGCATCCAGTCAGACACGGTGGAATCGAGCGGATTGATGCGAGAATGAGCCCATTGCTTTAGCTGTTCGTTTTCAAGCGTCGGCTTTTCGAGCGTATGCATGTCGAGCAACAAGCCTGCTAAAACATCTGCGGAACCTTCGCCGATGGCTACCTGCTCGTCGGAGATTATAGCTCGAATTTGGTAACTTGCGGGAGGGAGCGAGTCTAGTTTGAATTCGCCCTTGTCGTTCGTCTTTACGAGTTTGTCTGTGCCGAAGATTTGAACCCATGCGTAATCGGCGTTCTCGGGCAGATCGGCTTTGCCCATAACGGAGCCGAGTGTTTCCATTTGCATGGTAGTTAATTTGTTCTTTCTCAAATCGTTTGATGCGATTGCTTTGAATACGCCCGCGTTTCCATCAATGATTTCAATATAACCCGTTTCAAAATTTACGGAATCCATCACGATGTTGCCGAGCGAATCGGCCGTGACTTCTAAAGCTTCGTATTGCGTTTGGGCGGAGATTTCTTGCACGTGCCAAAGCGGACGGATTTTTGCAACAGCGTAAGCGGCGGGCTTGGAATCAACGCCAACGACGTTGATGATGCTCGCGTTTTCAGTTTCGACGGTGCTTGCGCCTGCGACATCTCTATCCGAAGAACAGGCGAATAATAAAACGCTCGATAGGAATGCTAAAGTTTTTTTCATACATTCCTCGCAGTTTCTTTAGATGTTTTTTTATCCGAAATGTCGGCGACCGGGTACAGTGAAAAAATGAATTGAATGACTTTCTCTGGCTTAGGGACATCGGCAACGCGTTTTTGTACTTGCCTACGGAATTCGCGAGTCATTTCGACTAAATCTTCGAGGCATTCGTCATCGACGCAAGCGAGTACAGAAGAAATGTTACGTTCGTCGGGCGGAATGTTGACGAGAGCGTTTTGTGCAAGCGTCAACAGTTGATTTTGGTAACTGCGGATGGCCGAAATCTTGGACGCTCCCGCCGAAGTAAAATTGACGGTCGTAACGGCAAAACGTTCAGAAGCGAGAGGCGTAATCATCTTGAGTTCTTTTAGAACGTGAATCGCCTCCTTGACTTGATCCTCGGAAATGGCGGGCGTAATTTGCTTGACCAGTGTGTGGACATCAGCTTTGCCTCCGTTGATTTCGATGATCGCACGAACGACGGGAATCCACCAACGGCTGAGGAAAAGTATTTCGTTAGAGTTCAGCTTGCGTAGGCTCACGTCTTGCAGTGCAAGAGCCATCTTGTATAGTTTGTCTTTTTTCGTCTTCGATTTAGTTCTCGATGCAGCAACGAGAATTTCAAAAAGTTCCCCGTCTCGACCTTTGAGTCCGAGCAATTTTTTGGACAAGGGAATGCTCTGTGCGGGGAGGTGTGATTCCTTGTTGAGAACGCGAAAAACCTGGCTTGTTTCGAGCCCGAGTTTTTGCCCCATCATTTTGTAAGAAAATAGCGGAAATTCCAATTTTTTCTGAACGAAAAAATTTTTTAGAAGGTCTCTGTAATCGCCAATTTCATCAATGTTCAACATGAGCAAACCTCTATAATGAAATAGATTTTTTACATACGCAATGAACAAAATTTTTTCAATTTGTTTTGACGAAATGACAATATGACGAAAATCACTTTTGAATTGGGTGAAATTGTTGTTTTTCTTACATCCATAGGTATTTTGGCTTTAAATTCGTATTTTATAATTCGGAAAACGAAAAGGTGAACCATATGCAAAAAGATGATATCTCTATTCTCAAACAGGTGGTGCTTTTTGCATTACTTGCTCTTGTTCTTGGTTTTGCTTATGGCTAAGCCTTAAGTTTTTTGGTGTATATGTAAAAAGTCGGTGCAGTTCACGCTGTGCCGACTTTTTTTGTTACAAAAGATGTTATATTGTTCTTTGCTTGAAAAAGATTAAAAAGGGATTGTAAAAAATGCCAGCTGAAATTAAAATTCTTGAAAGAGCTGAAATGTATTTGAGATCGCTTTCTAGTGGCGTGAATCCATTGACCGAGGAATCGCTGCCAGAAGGAGACGTGTGCCGACAGGAACGTATTAGCAAGTGCCTTGCCTATGTAGCTGATTATTTAAAGCTGAAGGTGATGCCGGCCATGGAACGTAGCGAGAAAAAGGTTGCTCCTAAGCCTGCAAAAGTTTTGAAACCTCGCCCTGTCCGTGAATCAGCGACAAATGAACTCGTTTTAACTCCAGAGACTCTTTCTAAGTTTGAAGTTTCAGAAGAACCGATTTCCCTTTCGGGTTTTGTGCGTCGATTGAATTTCCTTGTTCCGCAGGGTAGTGGCATGATTCCGCTCGTGTATGCGGATGTCGCTGAAGTTCTTTCTAGAGAAGGCGTTCTTTTGAAGGAAGAAAATGAAAAGGGAAAGGATTTGAATTTGCCGACTCCGCATGGTGAAGAACTTGGCTTTGCACGTGTAGAAGCGGATATTCGCGGGCATCATTCAGTTTATACGAAGTGCAATGTCGATGCCCAAAAGTTCATTTTGAACAACATTGATAAATGCGTGGCTCAGGCGAATGAACGCTTGGCAAAGCGTAAAGAGCGTGCAGAATCTGGTGAATCGGGCCGCTCGGGCAAAGAAAAATTCCATGTGACGGATGACCAGCTCAAGAATTATCCGACGGATGAATCTCCGGTGCCGGTGAGCGAAATCGCAAGGCGCTTGAACGATTTGCTTCCGCAGGATTCCAATGTCGAAAAGATTTATTTCAAGACGATTCGCGACTGGTTTGTTTCGCAAAATTACCTAGAAGAAAAGAAGAACGCACTGGGAAAGATTTTCTTTGTGCCGACGGAATCGGGTGCACAAAACGGTATTGTGACGCAGTCTCGCGTGGGCAAGAACGGTGAAAATTATGATGCGGTCTTGTACAATGGTGCTGCACAGAAGCTTGTGCTCGACCACGTGAACGAACTTGCGTAATGGTCGCTCACTGTCATCCTGGAGAATAATCGTCATCCTCGCGATTATTCGTCATTCCCGACCCTGATCGGGAATCTATCAAGGATAAGAAACGCCGCCCCTTTAGTTCTTTGGGGGCGGTGTTTTGCTATTTGTATGAAAACGTTGTAAGCCAAATTAATGTAGATTCACGAATTTAGGGTTTCAGTGCAAGCAGTTCTTCTTCGGGAACTTTAAACTTCTTAGCGATGCGTTTCACCAAAAGGTTCATTTTCTTCTCGCTGTTAACACGTTCTTTTTGCATTCCCTGAGCAAGACCTTCTTCACGACCTTCTTCTTTACCTTCTTCCTTGCCTTTTTTCTTGCCTTTGCGAAAGCCTGATGCTTCAGCCTTCATTTCAGCATCGGCAATGCTTACGAAGCCCATCCGCTGTCCAATGCTCTTGAATGCCATAATCATCTCCTTTACAAGGTCTTGGTCAATGTACCACTTTGAAGATTCTTCAAGCCCAGTCCATTTTCATGTCCTTGTGTTGCCTCTTTCAAAGAAATAAAAATGCAGCTTTGTTTAAGAATATACACTATTGGAAATGGGGAGTCAAGGTTCGGCTTTGTTTCTGTTTTAGTCTATTTTACACTTTCAAAAAAAGAAACAATCGATCTCAAGACCGATTGTTTTCTGTAATTAATGTAGATTCGTGGATTTACGGCTTCATTGCAAGCAGTTCTTCTTCGGGAACTTTCAGCTTCTTAGCGATGCGTTTGATGAAAAGATTCATTTTCTTCTCGCTGTTAACACGTTCTTTTTGCATTCCCTGAGCAAGACCTTCTTCACGACCTTCTTCTTTACCTTCTTCCTTGCCTTTGCGAAAGCCTGATGCTTCTGCCATTCTTTTGGCATCGGCAATGCTTACGAAACCCATCCGCTGTCCAATGCTCTTGAATGCCATAATCATCTCCTTTACAAGGTCTTGGTTTATGTACGACTCTAAATATAATTCAATTTTTTTGGCGAGGGTAGTCCTTGCGTTGTTGTCAAGTTTATTGAGGAGTTCCTTGATGATTTCTCCCGCATTGCGGAGTCCGTCCGGGTCGTAGGCGTGCTTCATGACGAGAGCGCCGATTGCCGCCTCGGGATTTTCCGAACCTTTGCAATCCGAGTCAAGGATGTTTGCGAGATTCACCATCACGCATTCGAACGGGAGGTTGTTGCCGTTGAACAAGGCGTATCCTTTCTTCTTGAAATCTGCGATTGGGTCCCAGTCTGTTTTTCCGTTGTAGATGATGATTGCTTTGGTGGGGAGCCATGGCCATGATATGTTGGATTTGGCGTTCTTGTTCAGCATCACCTCGAAAACGTAGTGGTAGATTTGCGAAAGGACGTCGTTTTCCTTGACGGACTTGTGTTCGAGCAATATTCCGACGAATGCATCCGGGCCGCCTGTAAGCGATTTTGCCTTGAATGCGAGGTCGGCTTCGCCGCGTTCGCCTACGGTGCTGAAAGTGCCGGGGATGGGTTCGAGGGTGTCCATATCCACATCCGAAAGCATTTTGCGAAGTGCCGGAGTTCTGCGTTGCGCGAGCAGCAAAAGAGTGCGCGTATTCTTTGGAACGGAGTAGATGTATTTGAGGAACGGGTCGTGCTTCCGCCGTTTTGTATTTTTCTTGGTCATAGAAAATACCTGTTTTAAATGCCTATGGTCTAGGCTTGCAAGCAGTGCTACACATCAAAAAGTTTAGAATTTATAAGAACTTTCGCAGAGCACCATTGAATACGCTGTAAGTGCGTGTTCGTTTGCAAACCTGTTGCGACAAGGTTTAACGTCTGCAAGGAGTGTTGCTTGGCAGACGGTGCTCTACGTTGATCGCCAGGGGGCCAGTTTCCCCATAGGGTGTATGCTGCCTCGAATTGTTCGCCTGTCTCGTGAACAAAGGGAGGTCGGCGTCAAGCAGATAGTTGAACAACCTGCCCGGAACGAATGCCAAGTCGGCAGGACGAATGCTATCGTGAATGAATATACAATAGTTTTGGGCGGAGTGCAATAGGGGGCGGTTTGTGCGTTATAAAACAACTGACCCCGGCACAGTGGCCGGGGTGACAATGTAAAAATAAAATCGTGGCTTGTTTTGACCAGGGGGACAGGAGCATTACAGCATTCCGACGATTTGGTTTTTCGGGCGGACGCCGACGGTGGAGTTTACGACTTTGCCGTTTTTCATGACGACGAGCATCGGGATGCTTGACACGCGGAAGATGGTGGCAAGTTCGCCTTCTTCATCGACGTTCACCTTGCCGACTTTTACTTTGTCCTTGTATTCCTCTGCGATTTCGGAGATGGTGGGCGAAAGCATCCTGCAAGGGCCGCACCACGGAGCCCAAAAATCGATTAAGACGGGCTTGTCGGAGTTGAGGACTTCGCGTTCAAAGTTTTCACTTGTGATTTTTAATTCAGTCATTGTTTTACCTCTTTTTTCTTGTTTACACCTATATTTTAGATTTTATGGTGCGGTAAAACTGTGACTAGGTCACATTATTGAAAAAAATTTTTTAGGTTGGAACTATACACCTCGCCGGTCCGGGTCCCAAATGACTTTGTGAAGTTGCACTTGGAAACGGGCGTTGTTTTGGAGCATTGTTTTATCCGAAAGCATCCATTCCACTATTTTTTCGTTTTCAAGTTTCCCGAAAATTGGCGAAATAAATATTTGCGGCATGTTTTGCGGCAACAATTGAGCGAGTTCTGCGACTACCGAAGATGCTTCTTGCAAATCTTCTACGGAACCTACGACGAATTTGAGCACGTCGTTTTTGTCAAGCGTTGCAAGATTTTCCATCTTCATTTGAGATGTCATGCCGCTGCTTTTGCATTTCCAATCCATCGTGAAAAAGACACCCGGCAGGTGATTTTTGCATGCGACTGTTCCGTTCGTCTCGATGTTCACTTGATATCCGCGATCGCTCAAAAGTTTCAGCAATTCCGTTGCACCGGGGTGAATCAAAGGTTCGCCTCCGGTCAATGTCACATGATGAATCCCGGTCTTTTCGATGGCGGTCACGACTTCTTCGACACTCATTTGCGTGTAGTCGTTCCCTTCTACGGCGTACATTGAATCGCAGTAGGAACAACGTAAATTACAGCCGAACAGGCGTACAAAAACTGCGGCAAGCCCCGTGCGGATGCCTTCGCCTTCGATGCTTACGAAAATTTCGGAGACTTTCATTTTAGCCTCGATTTATTTTTCGTACTCGACGATGTTGCCTTCGCTTTCCTGGATTTGCACTTTGTAGCAATGCGGAACGCGGTCGCAAATCCAGCGTGCCATGTTTTCGGCAGTCGGATTCACGTCAATGACATCGTTTAAAAACTGGTGATCCAGCTTGCCGTGCACGAGTTCCTTGACCTTCGAAAAATCGACGACCATGCCGTTCTCGTCAAGTGTTTCGGATTCGCAAAAGACGGTGATAATCCAGTTATGACCATGGAGTCCTCGGCACTTGCTTTCGTAGGGGAGAGAAAGACGGTGTGCCCCCGAAATTTCCATCCGTTTGATGACGCGATATTTGCTCATGCCAGATACTCCGTGTTGTCGGTGATGCCTGCCGCAGCGAGCGCTTCTTTGCGTTCAATGCAAGTGCCGCATTTGCCGCAGTGTTTTTCGAGGCCCTTGTAGCAAGACCAAGTTTGTGCGTAATCAATGCCGAGTGCAGCTCCCTTGCGGGCGATGTCAGCCTTGGAAATCGAAGTGTAGGGTGCGTCGATGAATATGTTCGCGTACGTTCCTGCCGAAATTGCCGCCGACATGTTATCTACAAATTCCTTGCGGCAATCGGGGTAAACTTCGTGGTCGCCGAAGTGATTTGCCATCATGACTTTTTGGAGCCCTTTGCTTTCGGCAAGGCCCGCTGCAATAGACAACATAATTCCATTGCGGAATGGCACCACGGTCGATTTCATGTTTTCGTCGGCGTAATGGCCTTCGGGAATCGCATCCGCTCCGGAGAGCAGCGATGATTCGAAATGTTCCGCCATAAACTTCAGCGGAATCACGACATGCGGAATGCCCAAGGCTTCGCAATGTTTTTTTGCGAATGGGATTTCCTTGTGGTTGTGATTGCTGCCGTAATCAAACGAGACGGCGAGTGCGATTTCTTCGGCTCTTTCATAGAGCAATGTTACACTGTCCATCCCTCCGGATAGGACTAATAACGCATTTTTTTTATTGCCATTCATTTTGGCTCCTAGTTTTGTTTATAGTCAGGATGGATTTCGAACTGACTGATGGCAAATATAGAAAAATGTGCCTTAGCTACCGTATGGAAATTCTTGTTACGAGGCTTGCTGAACCGCTACGGACACGCACCACGTACAGACCGTCGGCAATGGAGGAAAGGTCGAATACGCCCTTGCTGTTTTCCATGCTGAAAATGGGGCGGCCTTGCATGTCGAACACTTCGACTTTGGAATCCTTCGCTGCGGTTCCCATAACGAACAACGTGCGGCCTGCAACGTGCATGGAGATGTTGTTCTGCATCGTAAACATCTTGATCGCTTCGCTTGTATCCTTGACGGTTGTATCGCGAACAGTCGTGTCTTTAGATGTTGTGTCCTTTACAGTGGTGTCCTTTGCTGTCGTGTCGGGCGGGTTGAGGACTGATTCCGGATACGGCGATTTGACTTCGGATGCAGGGTGTGCCTTGAGGCTTGCCATGACGCTATCGTATGCAGGCTTCGGCTTGTATTGCTTGTCAAAGAGCAATCCTTCAGTCTTGCCTTGCTGTTCGTCGAGCCAGCTGTGTGCATCGGTCAATCCCCAGATGACAAATTCGCCCATGTTCGGTTCTTCGAGGAACACGTCCATGAATTGACGGTACAAGTGCCCTTGCTTGGCGTAGTCTGCGGCAGTGAGTTTGCCTGCCGAACCTTTCGGGAAACCGATGTCGAGTTCGGTGATGTTCAACGTGACGCCGAGTTCAGCAAGTGCCTTGGCGAGAGCACGCACGTTTTGCGGTGTCGTCTCGTGCGCAATTTCGATGTGGGTTTGCGTGCCCACGCAAGTGATTGGAATGTTGTTCTTTTTCCAGCGCTTAACTTGTTCGACGACAAAGCTTGCCTTGGAACCTTCGCGGAGGCCCCATTCGATGGAGTAATCGTTATAGCAAAGTTCTGCATCCGGGTCGGCTTCGTGCGCCCAGACAAATGCGGAGTCGAGAAATTCAGCGCCGATGCCTTCGTACCAAACGGAATTTGTAGAACGCCAGTCTGCATTGTAATCGTCGTTGATTGCTTCGTTCACCACGTCCCATTCGGCGATTTGGCCTTTCCAGTGTCCGACGACTTTGGTGATGTGGTTCTTGAGGACCGCGAGCAGTTTTTGTTTTTGCCCTTTGTAGTTGTTCACCCAGTTTGCGACTTGGCTGTGCCAGGCGAGTGCATGGCCACGGACGCGGAGTCCGTTAGCCTGTGCGTATTTGACCATCTTGTCGCCTTTCTCGAAGTTGAACTCGTCTTCTTTAGGCTCGGTGGCGTCGAACTTCATTTCGTTTTCGGCAACGACGACATTGAATTGCGTCTTGTGAATTTCTTCGAATTCCGGTTCAATAGCGTCATTGAACCATTCGCTGTTCAAGATGGTGCCGATAAAGCGACCGCGTTCTTTGGCAAGTTCTCTAATGGTCTCGTCTGCGGCGTTGGCGTTCATAAAGCCTACGCCTATAATTGCGGTGCACAATGCAATATGCGATAAGGAGTGAATCTTTTTCATCTCGTATTCCTTTATCAACCCATTTGCACCAAAACGAAAGATAAATAAAACTGCTTTAAAAGTCAAATACGAAAAAGCCCCAGCTCGCGTTGAGCCGGGGAATGACGTCGTTCTCTTTAGTTGAAAGGCTATAAACCTTCTCACGCCTTACAATAATGTACATGAAATTACTTTGCCTTTTCTATCACATACTTGTTAAACCATTCGGGAACTTCGTCTATTCCGTTTTCAATAATTATTTTACCGTCCCTATATTCGGCGAAATTCAAGTAAGATGTTTTACCTGATTCCGAATTGTCAAAAAAGTAAACTCGGTCAGCAATTTTTAAGGCGGGAAAAAGATTATCAAGAGAATTGTAATATCGACTGAATACTTTTTCCTTAGGCACTCCATGCCCACCTTGTTTCACACGGCTCTGAACGCGTTCCCAGTTGATTGTCGGATCTTGTGTTGATACAAAGTAGAGGTAAACCTTGAACCCCTTATCTTTTGCTTCCTGCAATAACTGCAGTTTTGATTTGTGTGAAAATACAGTTTCGTAGAAAAATGTGCCGTCATGTTCAAGCATTTTAGCCATCAAATAATCAACAATATAGGCTGCAACGGTATTTATGGTCTTGTAGTCTTTTTTACCATTCCATCTAAAAAGGCTTTTTTCAAACACGATTCTTTTTTCAATATATTCAATGGTCGTGTCATTGCTAGGACGTGTATTTTTACTTGCAGAAACAAGAAACTCTTCTATATGGCATGAAATAGGCCAGCCTTTGATGCTGAACCCTTTTTGTTTTAAATCCTTGGCAATTTTATCTGCATTGATGTCGAGCCTTTCTGCGAAATATTTTTGTTTTATGAGATGGTCATACAAACTGGATTTGCCGGAGCCATTAGGCCCAGCGAATACTCTAAAACGTTTCGTGATCATATGCAGATAACTTTTTTTTCGATTTTCACGGGCGGTTTTACATGTCCGATGGCGGTTCGTTTTCCGCTGGGAAACATTTTATAGATTACGGTTCCTTCGGTAAAACAGACTGGCACTCCATTTGAACGAGCCTTGTTGAACGCCGCAAAACCCGCCTTGGAATATACCGATTGGCGTTTCTTGTTATCTGATGACTCAGTTATGGCTTCTTTTGTTGCTGTGGCCATGTTTATCCTTTAACCAAAAAGTCTGTTTTCATTAAATATATAATTATATCTGAAGAAGAATCTCTTTCTTGCTTTAATTTCGGCATGAAGATCGATTTTAAATTCATTGCAATGCAATATATGACGTTCATCTTTATTTGCTTTAGGAGAGGCTTTGATATCGTTATAAACAAGATTTTTTTTTATTGCTGTCCGGTAAATGTTCCAACATAAACACAATGTGCTGAATACGCGCCGATTTCGACAGAAAACGGTGCCTTTGCGTTTTGCGGGCCCCCTAGACAAGATTTAGCTGGAGCTGGCCGGGTG
>Ga0310786_10000375_pt1 | contig 72320 bp, 108 predicted proteins | sample AusTroGonzalo_MG_FD_203881 | JGI IMG/M metagenome (GOLD analysis project Ga0310786, IMG submission 203881) | Bovine rumen microbial communities from tropical cattle in Woodstock, Queensland, Australia - Gonzalo_03 (v2) (version 2) | ecosystem: Host-associated > Mammals > Digestive system >... | reverse complement strand
TAATCCGATACGTCTGTCCACAAAGAAGGTGGTTAGCTCATGTGGGGTGCAAATCCCTACCCGCACAATTAGAAATGAAATACTGACAGAGCAGAGAACTTTTCACAGTTGATGATATCGGTAGCCGTTACTGTATCAGAACGGAGGAACCGCAAGGAGTGGAACGTATTGTCAGCGAACTTTGGATGGACTGCTCATGGGGCGGTAAGCGTAGGCAAAGGGAGGAATGCTGATTACATTCGTAGAGTATGCCAAAGGCAACAGCGGTGCCCATCACACCGAAACGCAGGTTCGACTCCTGACTCGCCCCGTATGCGCTTTATGGTGGCGTCGAAGCAATCAGCCCGTGAACCTGTCACGGCCACCATAACAGGATTGCGCAGAAGGCTCAGGGGACGCTCTGGGCATCAGGTTCCCGTATAGCTCAATGGGGAGAGCGGGTCCTGTCAGTATCATGCGTGGTATTGATTGGGCGTGGTGCAGATGTCGGTTCAACTCCGACTGCGGGAAGTAAATAAACAGAAAGAGGACAAGATGATGCGAATGGAGTACACAAACAAGGATAAATATACTGACGGAAGAGCGATCATCTCCGTATCTGATTTCAAAAGCAGCAAAGCTGAGTACTTCATAGTATATGCCGGAACACGAACATTAAAGAGCAAGGAAGAGGTCAAGACCTGGAACAAGGATGTGTTACTGCACCGGATCAAATCAGGACAGCTCTTAGAGGCAGAGGAGAAGGAAGAATGCAAAAGTCCAAGCCAAAATCAGAAACGCAAAAGGCGATGCTCACCAATCAATTGACCTTAACGTGTGCCAAGTGCGGAACTCATATCGGAACAATGGTGTTTCCACGGATGATTATTGGTGATGGTGCGCAAGTAATCCATTGTATTGCATATCAAGGAATGAACATAGATATTTTTTGCCTGGATTGCGCTGGAGAAGGAGAGAAGAAAACATGAGCAACTCCAAATACATAAAAGGTAAACAGATTAAGTCCATGGCTGAGTTCGTTAACAGCAAAGCGAAATGCTTTTACTGGGTCCGCTGGGTCAAGACCAGAGCTTTCATAGAAAACTGGCAATACGCATTTATAGAGCGACAGATAAGCGTTGGACACTTGTTTGAGGCGAAGGAGAAGGACAGTGACTAAGAGACTACCGACAATATTTGACCGATACGAAGAAGCATATAAGTCCGACCCTAAATCCGAAGAGACATTCCTGCTGGAAGTCTTGTGCGAGAGCGTTAGGAATGGACGCATGACAGACAAGAACGCAAAGATCAGCCATACATATTGGAAGAAAGCGAGTAGGAGTCAATGAGCGCAAGAATCAGCCTGATGTATAAACGCTCCGGTGGATGCAATACAGAACATACCTGTGGAGATTGCATAAGCTGTGTAAGGTCTCCGGCCAGGAGTAAAGAGTTCATGTGCGAGAAACACGGAGACCAGGATAGCAACTGGAAGCGATCATGGATGGCATGCCGGTTCTGGGAAGGGGAAGAACCAAAGCCAAAGAAGCGGAAACCACGGACAAAGAAACCAAAGCTGAAAGAAGAAGCAACAGGACAGCTACAGCTGGTTCTGGGATAGGAGAAGAAGATGGCGTATGAAAACAACATTGAGTGGATCACTAATCAAGAGATTGTGACTGCCACCATCTCACAGGGAAGATACATTACAAAGATCAAGAAGTTAGCAGAACAGCATCCAAACGATGTACGGATCATGGAAGAGAACAAAGATGGAAGTATCCTGTGCCAGTTCCCGCTCCGATATCTAAAGATCAACAACCCGTCCAGGGTAATGACCGAGGAACAAAAGGCAGCGGCAGCGGAACGTTTAAAGCGAGCCCGAAAGAATAAGTAGAGGTTAAAGTGGTAAACAATGCGGGGTAATGCAGTGGTCAGCAGATAAGCCTCATACGTTTATAGTCGCGAGTTCGAATCTCGCCCCCGCTATTTGGTAGGATCCGTAAGCATTGATTCATAGCCGATGTGCAGATCGATTGTCAGCCCATATTGCTCTTCCTGCTATCTGTTATGGTTTGTCCTAACGGGCGGCTGCACCCGCCCAAAGACGTAATCACCCCGCCTGGTGTTTTGCGTAAAAACAAAATAAAAAAAAGAATAACCCTTTTCTAACACAAATTCCATTACGGGCGAGGCGGCGCCCGTATAAAAAAAGGAGCATAGGTCATGGCAGGGAAAAAGCCACCCAGCAATACAGAAGCGGAACGATCAGTGCTGTCTTCCATGCTTTTAAGCAAGGAAGCGGTTGATATCGTTGTACACAGACTAAGCCCTGATGACTTCTACTGGCCGGTACATAAAGCTATCTACGAAGCAATGCTTGAGGTCAGCGGAGCGGGGAAAGCGTTAGACATCGTAACATTACGTGACGCCTTACAGCATTGCGTTCTGGATTCTGGCAGCTTGAACGATGCACTGAAAGCAATCATGCTTGAAGAGGTCACGTCCGTACATGCGAACGAGTATGCCGATATCGTAAAGAAGACATCAGTATTGCGCCGGACCATTAAAGCCGCGGATGAGATCAGTGCAGCATGCTATGATTCGGAGGATCCTTCTGCAATATTAGATAAGGCAGAGAAGCAAATGTTCGATTTGTTGCAGGAAGGAACGAAGACGGACATTGTACCGATTAGCAAAGCTGTCGTAGAAGTAATCAGACAGATTGAAAAGGCGGCCGTTACCCAGGGCAACATCACAGGTGTATCCACCGGATATTATGATATTAACAAGATGACATTGGGGTTCCAACCATCTGACCTTATCCTGATAGCCGCAAGACCCTCAATGGGAAAGACGGCTCTTGCTCTGAATATCGCAAACAACATGGTATTAAAGTATAAACATACAGTCGCCATTTTCTCTCTCGAGATGTCCCGTTCACAGCTGATCAACAGACTACTCTCCATGAATACCGGGATCGGTGCCACAAAACTCAGAAGCGGGCATCTGGAAGATGAAGACTGGCAGAAGCTTATTGACGCCTCAAACAATATCGGACGTTCGAATCTTGTTATCGATGATACTCCAGGGATCACTGCTGCGGAAATGATATCCAAGTGTAGAAAGATCAAGCTGGATCAGGGACTGGACGTTGTGTTCGTGGATTACCTACAGTTGATGACCTCGCCAAATTCAAAAGGAAATTCCAGGCAGCAGGAGATATCGGATATATCCAGGGGCTTAAAACAGCTAGCGCGCGAACTGAACGTTCCTGTCGTAGCTTTGTCGCAGCTGTCAAGAGCTGTGGAGACCAGGGCAGATAAGCGTCCTGTCTTATCTGACTTGCGTGAGTCCGGAGCCATCGAACAGGATGCAGATGTTGTTTGCTTCATCTATCGGGATGACTATTATTACGAGGATTCCGACGAGAAAAACGTGGCGGATCTGATTTTTGCGAAGCAGCGGAACGGTCCGGTCGGAACAGTGAAGTTGTTGTGGCAGTCGGCAACTACGTCGTTCAAATCACTGGAACGCTGACTGAACAGCAATAGATACAAACTCAAACCGCAATGAACTAAGAAAGGGGAATCATATGAGCTTGATGGTAACTGTTGAAGACGCTTTGAATGTAGCCATGAAATACAGTAATACTACGCGGGATCTTCTGTATTCAGAAATGGTGAAGAAGTGCTGGATCACTAACGGCCCTGAGAAGGGATTAAAGGATGCTATAAGAGACATCAATCCACGAGCAATAGCGTGCGAAATTGCAAAGGACAATCTAAGTACATGGTGTAATGAAATCTGCGTTGACATCCAGTGCTGCGTGAAGGCCATAGTAGACAATCTTAACAATGATGACCCGGAGGAGGATGATAGAAAATGAGAGAAGTGAAAGGCTGGATCTGCCCAAGATGCCAGAATGTATATGCTCCGTGGGTCTCAGAGTGCGAACAATGTAATAAGACCAAGCTGGCAGAGCAGCCGACCATCGACCAGCCGAAACCAGAAACAGTTACTGTCGATCCTAATACGCAGTGTATCGATTGCGAACATGGGGAAATCATACAGTCTGAATACCCTGGAAGTATGCCGTTTGTAAGATGCCGTTTGTATTCAGTGGTTCGGACCATCAGCGACACATGCATAGGTGATGTGATCGATGTGACGCAGATGACATGTGGAGGGGATAAGTAATGGTCTGTCCGGAATGTGGTGGGAAAACCAAGGTAATTAAGACAGCAAAGTATAAGAAGTCTGTCCTGCGCGAACGGATCTGTCGGAACTGCAGGTACAAGATATACACGACCGAAACGGAATCGGACTATCTTGTTACCAGGCGCCAGCTGAATCATCTGGCAATTACGTCCAGGCAGAATCATCAGTACAAGAGTGAAGAATCTGAAGACGGTTATCATCCGGTAGCAGAAAAAGTGGATTGAATTTCTACTATATCGTAGTATAATAATAAGTACATGCAGAGGGATTATCCTATCTGAAAGAAATGACGGGATGACAAAAAGCAGCCGCTAATACCAAGGGGAGAGAAGTGTGGTATTGGTGGCTGTAACCCGTTAAGCAGGAGGTTCTATAATATAGAAGCATGGAGGACAAGCTGGATGGGTAGAAAGATAGTGGTGTTGTTGCTCGTATGCACTATGGCATTGAGCTTTGGCGCATGCAAACAGTCAGGCATACCGGAAGAAGCACGGTCAATTTGCGAAGAAATCCTGGATACGGTTGATGAATACGGCCGCGTAAACAAGGGAAACTATTTGGTTTTGTATTCTGAACTTAAAGGGTTGGAAGGTAAATTCGATCTGATCAAAGACCAGCAGCTTGAAAAACTTGATGATGATGGAAGGCTGAATATGATAATGTTAGCCGCCGATATATCCTCGCTTGAAGTCGGGGTCCTTTATACTGATAATTACGAAATTCAAGATGCCTGTAAAAATAATAAAAAAAGACTGGATGCCTCTAAGAAATAGGAGCGATAGTTGTCTTCCGAATGTGCGAACACCTTCAAAAACGCAGACTTTACGATATTAATATTAGGAAAGAACCAACGAAAGCCAGTATGGGCCATAGCTGGCAGTCCTGTGCAAAAGCTTTTTTGGACACCGAAGGCAGGGTAAATACCCTGCCTAAATTATTGAAAAATGATGGCCTTCTTGTTACCAATCCGCGTTCAAAATGGTAATGTTACCATTTTAGATCTGCTAAAACGCTTCGCGAAACACATATATATATGTAAAAATAAAACTGGAGCATACGGGACTTGAACCCGATTTGGACAGTTATCGTAAACCACTATAAAATAGGTATTCATGCACGAAAATCACATATATATATGTTGCTCGTGATAAAATTTCTTTTCTTAACAGTAAACTATCTTTACTTCAGAATCAACTATTTTTACTTCAAAATGGTAATGAAATGGTAATGAAAATCCGGATCATTACGTATTGAAAAACGCCTTTAACTTCTTCTCTGTAGACTTCTTATCCTTCTGCGCAAGGTGTGTATATATTTTGATGACGGTGTTCACATCGTCCCATCCTCCAAGCCTTGCTGTTTCCAGCTCTGGGATTCTGAGATGATAGCATAGGCTGGCAAAGCTATGCCTGAGTCCATGCCATCCCACCTCTGGTAATCCATTCATCTTACAAAGCCTATTGATCTGTCTATATGTAGAAGATGGATATGTCGTCACAAGGTATCCTTCCGGAGCTTCAGCAACCAACTTGCGAAGACGCGGTATCATGATCGGAACATCCCTCCTGGATGCCTCAGTCTTGTTAGCTTTCTGATGGATGAACTTATTGTCCTCGTTTCGAACGCAGGCTCCTCTGACGTGGATCACGTCTTTACCCACATCAGACTTCATCACGTCACGGACTTCGCTCCTTCTTAATCCGTGCAGGGCTAAGATTGCAGCAAGCTCACATTCCGTTCCTTTTATTATCTTCAGGAACGATTTGATCTCGTCAGGATCAAGGAACGGCCTTTCGTTTTTAGGTATTTGTGGAAGCTCCACCTTGATGTCCTTGTCAGGAACTCCAGCTTCCTTCAAGGCGCTATGGGCAAACGACCAGCTGTTCTTTAAAGTCTTTGGCGCCACCAGCTTTGCTTCTGCATTGATGACCGCCTGCCAGCTTGAGATGTTCTTTATAGGACTGTCCATCACACTCTTGAAGCGGAGTCGTTGTATGTCCCTGTATCCAGCAATGGTAGAAGCGGAGAGCACATTTGACCTCACGATGAGATAGTTGTCCATCGCATCGTGTAATGTGATGTTGACCGGATCATGAAGCGCAAGCAGTCCGTTACGCCCCTGTGCTTTGAGGAGCATAGCTTTATCAATGCATCTCTGTTTCGTCTTTTCCGTAACGGAGATACGCTTACCACCTACCTGCACTCTGACGAACCAGTTTCCGCTATCTAATTGCCTTGGAACGGGCAGCTTCATTTAAACAGCCTCCTGGACTCTACTACTTTTCCTAAAATACGTACAGGTATTCCGGTCACTTCTTCTTCTGAGAAATACCGTGGTGGGTACTGTGGGTTCAATGACACAAGCGCCATCCCTTCCTTATAACGCTTCAGCTGCTTACATACTCCTTCGTCTCCGTTGACAAGCGCGATGACATAATCGTTGTCTTGCGCAGTCTCCTGCTTTTTGACTATGACCGAATCACCATCATGCATTTCCGGTTCCATGCTGTCCCCTTTGATATTGAGCACAAAGTATTCTTCCGCATTATAAGCATTGCCAACGCTTACCCATTCTTCAATATAATTGTCGGCAAAGATTCCGTTCCCTGCGCATACGCATCCATATAAAGGTAAATACCCTTTTCGCAATTCAGGAACGATCCCGTCTAATCCCATCAGTGCAGAGGCGGTTGTGTTCAAAGCATCGGCAAATTTCAGAATCTTTGACTGGGATAAATCCACCTCTCCTTTTTCAATCTTACCTATCATACTTCGTTCCGAATACCCGACTTTCTTAGCAAGTTCATCTTGCGTGTACCCAAGTTCTTTCCGCCTCTTTCGAATGTTATCGTATACCTGTAACATGATTGCCTCCATTCTTTCCCCTCTAATGATATTATACCGAACAAGGAAAGAAATTCAACAATAAAAAGACATTTTTCAAAAAATATGTTGACAGATATTCCCACAAAGGTTATACTCTGAAATGTGGAATGAAATTCCCGCACATGAACCAATATACAGGATTATAAATCCGCATATAAAAAAGGAGACTACTTTATGGTAGACATGTCACTTCTTAAAGAAACCATTGCTGATCGAGGAATCACTATAACGGCACTCGCAAAAAAGACCGGAATATCCAGAGATACAATTTACAATAAACTCAGAGGGAAAAAAGGAGAATTCACCGCTTCACAAATTGTAGCGTTTACCGATGCTCTTTATTTGACCAACGAGGAGAGAGACAAAATTTTTTTGAGCTAAAAGGGGAATAAAATTCCCGTTCGTAAAAAATCAGGGGGAATATATGAATTACGACTTTAATTCTGATAAGCCATTTCGCAAGTTAGAACTTCTATTGAGAGAACACGGTTACAACTCCGCTAATCTCGCAATTATCACATCAAAATCTTTACCCATGAGCGAGCAACGCTTACGCAACCCCGGCGAATACTGCCTGTTTGATCTCGTAGACATCGTGAAGTCTACCGAGCTTACCTTTGACGAGATCATGGAAACGATTCGAGGCGATTTCGAATGAAGCAGAAGACGGGGAGAAAGATTCAATTTGAGAACTTTACACGCTTGCTCAACTCATGCAAATACAACGCAACTAATCTGTCTGACATCCTGCACCGAAGCAGGCCAACAATGTATAAACGCATGCACCACATGGAGGATCTGACCATTGGCGACCTTATAGCAGTGAAGAACGATGGGCAGATATCCATAGAGGAAATTTTTGAGGCGCTTAAAAAGGACATTCGATAACTGGAGAACAAATATGTTTGCACCATGTAAAAACTGTGAAAAGAAATTTATTGGCTGCCATTCTACTTGCGAAGACTATAAAGAGTTCTGCCGACAGAATGCAGCACTAAAAAAGAAAATCAGAGAGGCCAAGGACCAATACTACGGAAGCCTTACAACCGGAAAAAGGAAAAGGTATAGGAACAAGAATGGGTACTACGTGTAAGTGTAGGAGAAACATAGGGGGAAGTTGTTAATGAGTAAACTGTGCAGAATCAAATCGAAGACCAGGGAACAGTGGCTTCAAACAAGGACATCTTTAAATTCCATTGGTGGATCAGATGCTGCTGCCGTTGTAGGGGAGTCTCCATGGAAGACCGCCGATGCGTTGTGGGCTGAGAAGACTGGTAGCGCGAAGCCTAGGGATGTATCAAACGATTTCTTTGTACAGCAGGGGATTAGATTGGAGCCTGCCCTCCGGACCTTATATAAGGCCAAACATCCCGAGTACAGCATCCGTCATGAGCCTTATGACATCTGGTATCAGAAGGGGAGAGAGTGGATGACTGTAACGTTGGATGGAAGAATCATCGATAAAGCCAATAAGAAGAAAGGCTGTCTGGAAATCAAAACATCGACCCCTGTCGGGAAAGCGGGATGGGCCAAATGGGATTGTCAAATACCGAGGAATTATTACCTTCAGTGCCTTCACGAGATTATTGTCATGGACTACGACTTTGTTGTTCTGTACGCAGCCCTCATCAATCGTGAAGAGGATATGACGATCCGGGAATACCGATTTGACAGAGAAGACATACAAGAGGACATGGGATGGCTTTTGAAGAAAGAAACCGAGTTCTGGAACAGTGTACAGAACAAAGCAATACCGGCCATGACAATTTTGTTCTAAAGGGGGAGAACAGCACATGAAGTATTTCTTTGATCACATGTTTTTGATCACCATAGGAGCGTTAGCAGTCTGTTTAACGATAGGAGTAATAAGGGGTCTGTCATGATCATAAAAGTCAAGTATATGGACAAACATACAAACTTTTATTCCGGCAAGGAATATACATACCGGACGGACCTTGCGCTCACACCTCTGATGAAGGTGCTTGCGCCGGCAGGGGATCCGCCTGAAATAAAACGAGCTATAGTAACGCAGGTCAACCTTCCGGAGTCAACGATATCTCAGGAGTGGGCTGACAGAGTACAAAAAATAACGGAGGTAGACAAATCATGACAAAGGTAACTAAGAAGCAAATGGTACTGGAATACCTGCAAAAAGGCAGGACATTAACGTCAGAAGAAGCATGGAACTTTTTCGGAGCATCGCGCCTGGCTGATATCGTTCACAAGCTCAGAAAAGAAGGCTACCCTATTTTGACCACTGATACAAGCGGAAAAGACAAGTTCGGAAACAAGGTGAACTTCGCAACATACAAGCTGGTTCGGGCGGAGGGATAAAGGCATGGCAGAATTTACTTTCAACATAGATAATACCGCACTGTCCACCATTAATGAACTGGAGCTGAGCGCAAACTGGGAAGAGATGGAAGTTGCGCTCTCCGAGATCATTGCTCCTTATAAGAACATGGTCGTCACAAAAGAGGACCTTCCGGACGCAAAAACAGACCTGGCAAAATTAAGAAAGGTCTTCAAGAATATCGATGACATGCGCAAGCGTGTCAAGAAAGTCTATACAGCTCCGCTGGATGCGTTTGAAAGAAAATGCAAGGGGCTCACCGCAATCTGCGAAGAAGCAATCAACAATCTGGACATGCAGGTAAAAGAATATCAAGCCAGAGCAAAAGCGGAAAAGATTCAGTTACTGACCGAGTATTTTGATAACGCTCCAAAAAAATACCCTGAGTATATAAGGTTTGAGCAGACGGTCAACCCGAAGTGGACGAACGCTACGTATTCCATAGAGACTGCACAGCAGGAAATCGATGATGCCATATACCGTTCTGACAATAATGTAGCTATGATCCTTAGTCTCGAAGAAGAATACCGCGGGATGATGTTAGATGAGTACAAGCGTACCGGCAGTTTAGAAGCTGCGATTGAAATGCGTACGAGACTTGTGGCTGTGGCAGATGCCAAGGCAAAAGTAATGAGGGCAGAAGAGGCTAAGAGTGCTCAAAAAGCTGAGCCGATACCAGAGGCCGAACCCGAACCGGAGGTCCAGACCTTCAAGGGAGCAAAGGAATATTCCGTAGTATGCACGTCCCAAGAAGAGGAAGAACAGCTTGTTAACTTCTGTGCGCAGAATCGCCTGTCCTGCAGGCTCAGGGGGTTTGTATGAGCGAGGTTACTTTTTCCGTGCCGGGGAATCCGCGTGGTAAGGGAAGGCCGAGGGTGAGCGTCCAAGGGAAGTTTGCCAGGGCATACACACCAGAGGAGACCATCGTTTATGAGAACCTGATCAAGATGTCATATGCGGAACAGGTTGGATTCGTGAAGCTGAACGCTCCGATTGAGGCAAGGATCACAGGCGTTTTTCCGATACCTCAGTCCGTCAGCCGAAAGAAACGCGAGGCCATGATTGCCGGCGAGATATTACACACAAAGAAAGTGGACTGTGACAATCTGGCAAAAGTAGTGTTAGACGCCTTGAACAAGATAGCGTTTGAGGACGATTCCGGAGTATCCCGCCTGATCGTGAATAAGGTCTATGGAGAAAACCCACGCGTGGATGTAACACTTATAGAGATATGAAAACAGGAGGGGTGAATAATGGTGATAAGGGGACGCTTGCCATGGAATTCGGATGATGCAGTGATAGCAGTCTCGACATTTAAACCATCACCGCAGGCAGAGATCAATAAATGCCTATCATGCGGGAAAAGCGATTGTGACAACTGTATCTGTAATGATCCGAGGCATAAGAAAGAACTGCTGAAAGAACTGCTTTCAGAACATGTTACTCGTAGAGAAATCCTGCAAATACTGCAGATCAGCAAAACAACCTATTTGAGATATAAAAAGCAAATCTTTGCATAACAGGAGGAGAAAGAACATGAAAGTTGTACAGAAACAGCTTGCCCCGTCAGCTCGGCCACAGGAAAGGCTTACGTTCTCAGAAGCCGTTAACGGTGACAAACTTCGCAATCTGATTCAGAACACATTAAAGGATCCGCAACGTTCAGCCAACTTTGCATCGACACTGATTTCTATTGTTGCGTCTGATGACAAGCTCAAGGACTGCGATCCTGGTTCGGTAGTTGCGGCTGCACTCAGAGGAGAAGGCATGGGGTTGTCCTTGGCCCTGGACCATTACAGCATCGTTGCGTATGGAAAGACAGCAGCTTACCAGACTGGTTATAAGGGGTTTTCACAGCTGGCCACTAACTCCGGATATTATATCGATTTCGATGCATATGACGTCAGAGAGGGCGAGTACAAAGGCAGGGACCCAAAGACCCGCCGTCCGATAGTCGAATGGATCGAGGACGAGGATGAACGTGAGAAGCTCCCGGTGTCCGGCATCTATGCATTCTTTGAGCTTCAGAACGGATTCTTCAAAGCCATCTATTGGTCCTATGACAAGATTTTGAACCACGCGGACAAATACGCTCAGGCTTTCAATCGTGAGACATATGAAAAGTTCATCTCCGGTGAGTTGGATAAAACGGATCCGAAAATGGCACAGAAGCTTCGCGGAAAGGTATCACCTTGGTATGCACCGCCACTTTCAGAAGAACATTTGAAGATGTGTAAGAAGACTGTTTTGATGCAGCTTCTGAACAGTGGTAAGGCTCCGCTGAGCACACAGATGCGCGAGGTGGTAAATAACGAGCTGGCCCAAGAGAGAAGCGATGGTGTTATTTATGCCGACGATCCTGTTGTCTTAAAGGCTAATGCAGACACTGTGAACAATGCTCGTTCGGTAGTAGAGTCCACCGCGACTGTATCCGAGGCTGATAGCAGCAAAGATCCTGCTGCAGCAAAAGCCAAACAGGAATCTCCAGAAAACAATTTTGAACAGGAAGAGTTTATTCGTTCTAACGGAAATGTTTCCATGCCACAGTAATCATGACTCACAGGGGCGTCTGTCGTGACGCGTAAGACGTCCCTGATACCAAGTACATTCAGGAGGAGCTATGAACGAAGGTATACTGTTTCGTTCTGCCAAGTTCAAGAGCGAGAACGTAAATGACGAGAAGACATATCAATTCGTCGTAATCTGCGGCAGGCTGACAGATGATCCGAAAATAGAATATTTCAAGAACACAAAAGTATCGTTCAACCTTAAGTATTACACTCACTGCTTTATGAATGTGGTGATCTGGGGAGACAGTGACGTATCCTTTGCAGCTCGCGCTCTTGAAAAGAGTGACACCGTTTTGTGCGCTGGCTTGCAGTCAACCAGAACGTTTGTCGCAGAAAAGGGCGAACACAAGGGAGAGAAACGTGAATGGGTAGAGTTGAATCCTGTATGGCTGCATGCGCAATCGTGGGATGCTTTTCTGCTGGCGCTCTATTCCACACCGGAGATTCGGGCAATGATCGAACGTGCCGACACAATGGAGTCACTGGGAGACGATACGGAAGCGGAACCTGTTTCCGCTGCTGACAGTTACAGACCGTCAATTTAAGACGTGTCTGTAACGCATACAACATTGCAGCATTCGAAGCTACTGAGCAAGAAAGGGAGGCGATTACAGAGTGCGTCCATTCAAGGAAGGTCTTGACTACTTTGAATTGGACTGTCACATGGATGAGAAAGTACGGCTGATACAGGCAGAATTTGGGCTCAAAGGGTTTGCGGTAGTCGTTCTGTTGCTTCAGGAGATTTACGGAGGGCGGGGTTACTACATGACCTGGGACGAAGATAGGTCACTACTGTTTATGTCGGAACACGGTGCTACAGGGGGTGACAAAAACTTAATACAGGAAATCGTAGCTGCCTGCATCAGAAGAGGTATTTTTTCAGAAGAACTTTTTCGCAAATATCAGATCCTAACATCATCCGGGATCCAGAAGAGATATTTAAAAGCCGTAGCCAGGCGAGAAAAAGTAACACTGGAAAAAAGATACCTTTTAATAAGCGATGACATTAATAAGGTTTCTGCAAACAATAACCGAGTTAATGTACGCAATAACTCAAAAAATGCTGACAGTAATACACAGAGTAGAGAAGAGAAGAGTAGAGAAGAGAAGAGTAAAAGTAATAGCGCACAAGGTGCGCACGGACCCACTGCCAAAGAAATCATCCTGGAACATGGATTTTCTTCCGAAGTAGAGAAGACCGTTCTTGAGTGGGTAGCTTACAAGTGCGAGAAGAGACAGAACTATAAATCTACAGGTTTAAAGAACCTGCTCTCGCAGATTGACAACAAAATACGAGAGTATGGTCCACAGCCGGTCATCGATGTAATACGTCTCAGCATGAGCCAGAACTGGCAGGGGATCATCTGGGACCGGATCCGGCCATCTGCCCCGTCATTGTCGTCACGACAGGCTGCAAATGACTATCCTCCGGAATTGATCGAGCGTCTGGTCAACAACTGGGATACAGGCTCGGAGCAGGAAAGAAGGTGAAATGAATGGATAGATGCCCCTTATGCGGTGGAACGGGATATACGTTCAGGGTCAACGAGGATGGCGAGGAAGTAGCAAAGCAGTGCAGCTGCTTAAAGATCCGTTATGCAGAGAAGCTTTTAAAGAAAAGCGGAATCTCTGAAGAATTCCAGAAAAAGAACTTTGACAATTACATAACCGGAACGAACCGTTTCCTGGAACACGCGAAACAACGAGCCATGCAATATGCCGTTGATTACGAAAAGAATGAACACAATAGATCCAACTCGATCCTGTTCTGCGGACAGGTGGGAGCAGGAAAGACTCATCTGGGTATCGCAATATCGCGAGCATTAATGAAAAAAGGAATTCCCGTCATTTACATGGCGTACAGGAATGCGGCTACTCATTTGAAGCAGAACGTTTTGGACGAGGAAGCTTATGGGAAGATTCTTTCTCACTATTCAGAGGCACGGGTGTTGTTCATTGATGACATGTTGAAAGGAAGACTTACAGAAGCGGACATCAACATCTTATACGAGATTATCAATTACCGATACATGAACTATCTTCCGGTGATTGTGAGTACAGAGAAAAGCGTGCAGGAGATCCTTGCTTTTGATCAAGCGATAGGGAGCCGAATCATAGAAATGTGCCATGGTGGAATCGTGGAATTCAAAGGGGAAAAACTAAACCATCGACTCTATGGCAGCGTATCTGCCTGAGCAGGAGGGAAAGTATATGGACATTTTTACTGGCATTGTACGCCCCGGTGACATCGTAATGAACAAGTCATCCATCACAGGAAAAACATACATAGGTGTTGTGACATATGTGCATTACAAGTATGGATGGTACACAGCAAGATTCGCGATACCTGGAAGCGACTATTACTTTTGTGAGAGCTTCTTCATAAACGAAGTCAAGGGAAAGAAAAAACAGATGAGCACGATTTGAGCACGACATCGGAGGAAAGACATGGGAAAAGAATTTAAGAGCAGGGTATATACAGATAGACCGGCTTACGCAGATTTTGAGCCGGCACGAAAATTTACAGCAATAGAGAGTATTATCGCAAAGAGATTGAAGGAACATCCGAATGCAATTTGTAGTTATTCGGGTGGTGCGGACAGCGATATTATGATCGACCTGGTGGAACGAACCAGAAAAGCATTTGACCTTCCTGAGATCCATTACGTGTTCTTTAACACCGGACTTGAGATGAAGGCTACCAAGGACCATGTTAAGGAAACAGAGAAAAAGTACGGGGTCACTATTTTGGAGGCAAGGCCGAAGATAAACATCGTACAGTCGGCCAGGATACACGGAATACCGTTCGTTTCAAAGATCATGTCAGGAGGGCTGTCGGACTGGCAAAAGAAAGGAATTCCACTGTCTATAGCCGATGAATACGAGCAGGCAGAGGACAAGGCGGCAAAACGTAAGGAACTGAAAGAACGATATCCGAACTGCGAAAGCGTTATTAACTTCCTGTGCTGCTGCAATGCAGCCGGGGAACCAAGACCGAACATTCAGCTGGTCATCAACTCATCAAAGTACATGCGTGATTTTATTGCAGAGTACCCGCCAACATTCCAGATCAGCGCCAAGTGCTGTGACTATTGCAAGAAGCAGTTAGCGCATCGGGTCCAGAAGGGATACGAGATGATCATTACTGGTGAACGCAGAGACGAGGGCGGCATGAGATCCGTTCCAAGGAAAGACAATACATCGCTCTGCTTTACGGAATCCAGTAACGGTCAGTTTCGGCTCCGGCCTCTGTATTACGTAAGCGATAAAGACAAGGCGTGGTACAAGGACTATTACGGTGTTCGGTATTCAGATGCTTATGAAGTATATGGATTAAAAAGAACTGGATGCTGCGGATGTCCGATATCGTATAGAGCTGTTGATGACCTTGAAATAATCCGTCCGTATGAACCAAATGTCGTCAAGGCTGCATGGAACATATTTGGAGATAGCTACAGATACCGGCAACAGTACAACGAATATAAAGCAAAGCGCATGGAAGAAGAAAAACAGGTGGCCGGTCAGATGAGATTGAGTTGTTGTTAAAACAGGGGAACTTAAGAATGGACTCAGTAATAGAGCATGACCGCATGTCATTACCAAGCTGTAAAAACTGTTGCAGGAAATGTTTGTACTGGTGGAGCTCACGATGCCCTCACGGACTATGTTATGACGATTACAGGGCGAAGCATGATCCATACGAGAAAAGAACTGGACATCACAGAACAAGCTGGTCAAATTGTGAAATGCCTGGAGAACAGGACCATTGGTGCAGAGGCGGATCGTTATTTCCGATTGATCCAGAGACAGCGTGTAAAAGCTTCATTCCTTACACTGGCCAAATGGTAAGAACATGCTTGAAGGCAAATATCAGTGAATTCCAAGATGGATATATAGACTGCAACATTATCAACACGATAGGCTGCAAGGCTTGCTATGAAGAATTTGAACGAATGACAGAAGAAGGGGAACAGTAACAATGGGTGGAATTACGGATCTGGAAAGTATAAGAGGAGATGAGTATTTTACGCGTGACAAAGATGCAGAAACTATCGCGCAGCATATTAAACGTCCGATGACAGTATGGCTTCCGTTCAACGATAAGGGAGGCGCATTTGACCGGATCCTTACGGAACATGGTCACCGGTGTATCTGTACCGACACTGATTTCTTTGAAACGGAACCGCCCAAAGGAGCGCAGGCTGTTATTTCTAACCCTCCATTCAGCCGGAAGAAAGACGTAGTGAAACGCCTGGACGCTCTTGGAATGAAGTATGCATTGATAATGCCGTTATTATGGCTGAATGATGGAATACCGTTTGATTATATAACACAGCTCATGATGTTCAGAAAGCGCATACACTTCATTTTAGGGGGGGTACAGGAGAAGAGCTGAACCGACCGAGGCAGAATTGTGTTGTGATCAGTAACGGACTGTTAACACATGACTTTATTGTGATTCATTAAGAGGGAAATCAATGGGAACAATAGTAGCATTCTTTATTGGCATTATCTTAGGCGGCGCACTTGGAATAGTGTTTCACGGGATCCTGGAAGCAGCGGATGATGGTACGAATGAAGACGAAGAAGAAAGAAGATAGTTTTTGATGCTATTGAAATGGAAGGACGAATAGATGGAAGTGTATGAATTGACTCTCACACATAACTATTACCACGGTGATGACTACTTCAAGCTCGGAACAGAACCGTACAAAAGAGACGTTCCGATCAAATGTAAGTTCATGTCGTATGGAAACGAACCTATTAAAATTCAGCTTCATGAAGTGCTGATGAACATGGTTGCAAAGGTTGAACAAACAGCGAAAGAAAACTTATGGGAGGTTAAAGAAACATGAGCGGCGGCAGCTTAAACTATTTCTACTGTCAGCTTGAAGAATATACAAACAGCTTGGGTGACAGAGAACTCAATGATCTGGTCAAAGACCTGGCTAAAGTATTCCACGATAAAGAGTGGGCAGACAGTGGCGACACATCGAACGGAGAGTACAACAAGACCGTCAAGTGGTTTAAGGATAAGTGGTTCACGAAACCTGGTCAGAACGAACGTCACAGGAGATATATTGACGAGGCTATCAAAGAACTGGAGCGCACATTAGGACTTAATACATCGTTCTGCAAAGATTGTGCTCATTGGGATAAGGACGCTACAAGGCACGACAAATACGGACGGTGCGAGTTTGAAACATGTTGTTTAACCCACGGGTACGAAACACCCTGCGACAAATTTGAAACAAGAAAGCCGGATCAAACAAAGGAGGAAAACAAATGAATCTGATGAGGAGAGAAACGTTCAAATCAAACATGGAAAAGCTGATTAACAGCTGCAAAGACTCAAGAAACATGGTGCTTGCCAGTGATGAAAGCGAAAATATCAGGGGCTTGGTTTCTTTCATGGACTCCAACATTGCGGCGCTCAAAGAACTTTCTGAAATCGTTCTGGTCGATGACGAGGAAAGAGACAAGCAGTTCTGATCAGACAGCCGGAAAAGACCGGCGCATGCTCCGGTGGCGGAATAGGTAGACGCTTTCTCCCCGTGAATATGGCAATGGTACGTAACATTGATATGTAACCGAAAGGGAACGAGGGGAGCCTTAAAAAATTCCATGTTCATGTGAGGTGCAAATCCTCACCCGGAGCAATCCAGTTGTGCAACTGGAGGACTTGTCTGACAGTCTGGAAAGACAGACAGCCGCAGACCTCAACAGCGGGTTACAAAAGGACAGAGGCTTTTACGACGTGTGGTTCGTCCGAGGGCGTATCCCTTGCATAACACTCCTTGTATAGCGACAAGGGCAAAATGCGGAACCGTAGCATTAATTGGCAGATACCGTGGTAATGGCACAATAAGCTATAGACGGGGTTGCAGGTTCGAGTCCTGCCGGTTCCACGGGCTTTTCGGTTGAGCAAGCTATCTATTGCCTGATAGCCCATCCGAAAGGGTGAGAAAAACCGAGGTAATGCAGGGAAACCATAGAACCTGTCCGGTGATGCTCGGAGATGGCATCCGGTTCCCGCCCATTTCCGTGACAAGTGGGAGCGTGACGTAGTGGCAGTGTAAGGTAGCGCGGCAAAGTACGAAAAAATACACTGTGACAGCCGGGAAAGACCGGCGCAGGAATAGCGGGGAAATCGCATACAGAGTCTGGAGCAGGGGAGACCCGACGATCTGGGGCTGTTAAACGGTGCATCGGTGCGAGAGTACCCGCAAGGATAGGAAGGAGAGAAGGAATGAAATATATAGCGGTGTTCGACATACCTGACGATTATGTTATGGGATGTGCTTGCGGAAAGATGTGTCCGAATGACGATAAAGTCAGAAGTGATAAAGACTTTGAAAATGTCTATGCACACATAGAACAGTTATCGGGCGAGCAGAAAGCGGTTTACGAGAAATATGAGGCTTTCGACAGAATCATCAGCGACTTGGGTATTAAAAATGCTTATGATGCCCCGTCCTTCTGGTGCAACGGAGGACAAGATTATAAGGTCATAAATACGAAATACAATCAAGGGTATCAGCAAGCATTACAGGACATTGAAAAAGCAGTAAGGAAACATATCGGTTTTGTGGAAGAAAATAATATCGTTATTCCACCGCTGTTTTAAGAACGATTGAAGATGTTCCCGACATTTATGTCGGAGAGATAGGAAGGAGAAAGCGGAATGGGAATCAGATTAGGGAATTTATCAGTAGAGCAGATTGAAAAGAGGTTAGGTATTGAATTGTCGGAAGATGATAGGAAGCTCTTAAAGGATACACGTCAGGAGCCGGTAAACGATGTTCCGATTGAACACGGAAAATGGCACTGCTTTGACCTTCCGTTCTTGTTTCTGACACATGACAAGGAAACAGCAGAAAAGTTTCTGGCAATCTTCCAGAAGTTCGACACTTCAAAGTTTAAAGAATGTTTTCAGATAGGCTGGGAGGCTTAACCAACCAGAAGGAAGGAGAGGAAGAATAATGAACCCTGTATGTCATAACTGCCTTTGGTCACGGCACAACGTATTCAACTATGACATCAATTACTGCGAGAAGGGAAATGACAGATGGATGTTTTCTGGAGACACAGGGGAACCGTGCACAGATTTCTTTTCGATAGAAGAAGCAAGAGAAATATTCAGAGAAAGCGATAAAGCAAGAAAATCAATGGACAAGTTTAAGAAGGCGTTGAATGAAATGATTCGCCAGAAGGAAGGAGAGAAGGAATGAGCAAATTTATTTACAGAATAACACTTAAGGTCGGATACCAAACAAGGTATTTTGATTTTACAGACCGTCTGGAGGCGATACGCTTTGCCGAAACGATTATTGAACATGATGTTACGAGTGAAGACCACCGCATAAGCACCTGCGCTATTAGCGTTGAAGTTATAGACCCTGAGAAGGAGGCAGAGAAGGAATGAGTAAACTTGATGAAGCAATAGCACAGCAGGCGTACATCTTAGACGCACTGAGGGCATACAGAAATGTGGTTGAGAGTGGTGACTGCAACAGATGTAAACGAAAACAAACCTGCCAGTACTGCCCGAAACCCGGTCAGCTTGTCAGATATAATTGCCCACATTATCAGAAGGAGGCAGACCATGAAGCTGACAAATGAAGAGATTTACAAAATAGCGGCATCAAGAATCAGACACTTTAAAGCGTCAGATTACAGGCCGTTACTTAAACTGTATATACCTGACCGTCAAGGAATCGTTATTTGGGGAACAAACGGAGATGCGATTATTTACTTTCCGAGGGAGGCAGACCATGAAGATTGAAGAGGCAATCGGTGAATTGAAAGCCATGAAACCGCACATAGAGTCAGGCATGAGCATTGTGGGGCACGCTGCATACGACATGGCAATTCGCAGTCTGGAGTTGTGGAAAGAGCTTGAACCCGATACCGATTATGATGACGGCGATTTTTGGGCGTACTCAAAGCGACAGATTGAAGATTCGATAGCGAGAATTGAGGAGGCAGATCATGAAGAATGAAGAAACTTCAGAATTCACAATCAAAGTTGTTTCGCCAGAAGAACATTATCAAGAGTTGAAAAAGGAACTTGAGGGTGGCCTATTCGAAGCAATAGCAAAAAGATGCGACAATATCTACGAAGAGTGCCGCGGTATGAACTACTGTTCAAAGGGATATATATCTGAACAATTAGTTGACATACTTGATTTTGTGCGGATGAGCGAAGAAGCAGATTCTGATGATGGGAAATAGGAGGATGGAATGAATGTAAGCCTTGATGGTCTTAATTTGACCACTGAACAGCTTTGTCAGGCAATGGTGCGTTTAGGGTATTCGGCGGAACTGGCAACAGAAGCAATAAAAAGTGTTTTGGCACAGTTAAGACCATACACAAGCAAAAACGCAGAACTTAAATACATCAGGCTTTTTAACACAAATAACTGGCTAAAAATGCACGGATACCCAAAGAGAAGGATGACGGACGTTAGGAGGGGAAGAAGATGAGATTATTCGTGCGTAATAAACCTGCAAAGAAAACCACCACGAGCGAATATGACGGTTTAAAGTCTTGCCCGTTTTGTGGGAGCACAAAGGTAAAGCTAATTAGGCCGGTATCGTTGACGGGTGAATTTGTTTTTGCGGTAAATTGTGTGGACTGCGAAACGGGCATCAACCATAACGGAATAGAGTTTTACGATTCGTGGAGAGAAGCGGCAAAGGCGTGGAACAGGAGGACGAACAATGACAAGGGATGAAGCAATTAAAGGGTTGAAAGCCCTTGCAAAAGAGTTCAGCGGATATAAGCCGAACGAAGAAATGTTTGACATGGCTATCAAGGCGTTGGAAGAAACACACGATAAACGCATTGTCAAATTTCAGAAAGAAAACGGTGTCAACGTAGATAACGATATGGTTTTCCCGGGAAAGTTAGCACGGAAAATCTTAGAAGAAACGCACGATAAAGGGTTTACTTGCCCGGAGAACAGAAAGTGTATGTGTTTTCAATGCGATTCAAAAGACTGCGAACACTGGACGGCAGAAATACCGAATATTCCAGAATATCACATGAACGGGGAACTGGTAGAAACACACGATAAACGCACGGAAAACGCACGGCGTGTGTTTATTGACAGGGATGCGTTTATTGAGGAAATAGAGAAAAAGCAAGATGATCCGTGGTTTTGGGGAACGGCAGGTGGTCAGAAGAAAACGATGTTCACATTATCACTAAGACTGACCGAAGCGTTGGCTTAAATAAGAAAAGAATACAAGAACTTGATGGAAAATCATTCTATTACAGGTGGGAAGACGGATGGTCTGCTTGCGTATCATGCAGAATCATAGATGCTAAAGAAGCGGCGAAACTCAGACGGAAGAATCGAGGGTTCTGCGGATATGACTGGATGGTGAGAAGCATTATTGCCGAAGACAAAATTGAATACCACAAGAATGGATGACGGGGGATAAGTAAATGGTAAAGCGCAAAACGATACACGATAAAAGACCGTACTATAACCGCAGGCGTGTACCACTTCAAGACCAAGAATGGGAAGAAGCAGAACGCTCGAATCAGAAACCACAATATTACTGGTGCAGTATGTTCAACGGCGGAAAGTGCGTCAGATGCTATAAGCCACAAGTTGCGGAAGTGGTCAAGAAGCGAACGGGATGGAAGATGACTCAGATAATTCAGGACGAAGATGATGGCAAATGATATTCGTAAGGTCACGAAAATGATAAGGAGGACGAATCATGACAACCGCAGAAAGACAAAATCTGATTAACGATTGGCTGTCCATACATTGCCAGAAATGCGTGGAGAATGATGATAGAGGAACAGGATACGTCAACTGTCAGGCAGAGTGCGAAGTGCAGAAAGACGTAGGGATAGCATGTATCCACTATGAGGAATATATCGAGGAGGATGAATGATGGCGAAGGAAACAAATGAATTGAAACATTGCCCCAACTGCAAACATCCCGTCAGCATCAAATGGATAGCAGGAATGAGCGGGGGACTTGCCAGCCTGTGCGACCATCCGTTAGGCGGAAGCCCGGGTTGGTATATCAAATGCGAAAGCTGCACATACATGATGTATCAAGAATTAACAACAATGTCATACAACGAGCAGCAGAAATGCAGAAGGCGCTTGATAAAACGGTGGAACGAAACGGAGGACTGGGAATAGATGGCTCAAGAAGAGCGAGAGGAATAGGAGGACGGCTGATGGCGAAGAAGTATATTAATGCGGATAAACTTGTTCACGTGCAGATATTTGACGAAGAGCACGAAGAGCATTTTGTGCAAGAAATGACGATTGCAGATGCGATTGACTTTTGGACGGATGAAGGATGCCCTGAAGCCGCTGATGTTGTATCCAGGGAAGTCTTTACTCAGGTTAAGTGGGAGCGTGATATGGCTCTACAGCAGCTAAAAGAACTGGGGTATGGTCTTGGAGAGATATCAAGGAGAATTGATAGCGAATGATGAATGAAGCTACAAATAGGGCAGAAACTCTTTTACGCGCAGCACATCAGTTATTGAAACGACAAGATAAATCATCATATGTTTTAAACATTCTCGCAGAAACAGTATTTTATGACGATGCAGAATGTGACGGCAACTGCCTTATGGAAGATATTGAGTATTGGCTAGATGAATTTGGAAAGCAGGAGGACGGCTGATGACCAGAGAAGAAATAAATGAGTATGTCAAGAATTGCCCATATTCGAGCAAAACGATTGATTCCTTGCAAACCTGTAGCCTTGAGTGGCATTACCGAAAAATATGCCCAACAAAAGATTGTTTTTGCGCTGAGAGGTTTGGTTTAAAGGAGACAAAACAAATGATTGAGAAGAAAATGGATATGAGCGTACAAAAATTATTGATGCCTGCTAACCAGCCAAGGAAGAATATCGGGGAAAAGTGGTGTGTGGATTGTACAGAGACAGATGCAGACGGGAATAGACAAATCGCATTCTACTGCCCAAGCTGCCAGACAAGAGCATTGTATCCGGCTCATTATTGTCAGCATTGCGGAAATTATAACGGGGGAATGTGATGAGTAAAAGTAAAATGTGCAAGACTTGTATTCACACAAATGTTTGCCGTCGTGACAAGAACATCGTAGGAGATATATTCGTTCCTGGAAACCCACTGTTTTTTGACAACGATGAACTGTTCAAGAAATATAAAGAACGAGAAGCGGCAGGTTTTCCTTGCAATGAGTATATGTCCACTGCTGATATAGAGCCTATCATACATTGTAAGTATTGCCAATATTACGAATTCACTGACAACAGAGTACCGGAAGAACAATGCTGGTGGTGCTATCGCTGGCACGAAGAACGAAAAGAAACGGATTATTGTAGCGAGGGAAAAAGGAGAGAAGAACAATGAAATTTACAGGGATGGAAGATTTTCAGATTACGTGCAGGCTTGAGTTGAAGAGATGGTTCGACAATCACAGAAGCACCCAAATCGCTTATAATAACACCTATGTAGTCTGGTCCTGCAAGACTTTGCAGAATTATAAGTGCTTATGTAGCACCAATATTGACGGAGACTCAACCTATGCAGAGTTCACGTACAATGGGGACAAGGGCGAGCTTTATATGGATGCCTATACAAAGGAAGCAAATATCGTTGTCTCTTAAGGAGGAATAGATCAGATGTACGAAATATTAGTAAGGGGTAGAACATTACCGGAAGCGTACCACATGGCGCTTCATGAACTGGAACTTAGTGGTGAGATAGCCGACTGTGCAGACTGGAGCCAGAAACAGAAGGAACTGTCAATGACTATGGTAGTCCTCAAACCGTTGGAAGAGCCAAGGATTTCTAAGCTGTTTATCGGCGGGCCAGCAGAATTGGAACAGTACCGACAAGAGATGCTTGACGGTATCCTGGACTTTGAGATAGCAGCCGGTAATTGGGAATACACATATCATGATCGCATGACGAACTATCCTGTCAGCCATCTAACTCGTCTTGACCAGATAGATTTTGTGATTTATGAACTTAAACATAACCCGTCAAGTCGAAGAGCTGTAATGGTGATTAGAGATGTTTGTGCTGATGCTTATTCCAGTGATCCTGCGTGTCTTCAGAATATCCAGTATTTCATCCGTAACGGCAAATTAGACTGCGTAGTTCTCTTCCGCAGCAACGATGCTTGCAAGGCAACATTCATGAATGCATTCGCTCTGATCTGCTTACAGGAGCGGATAGCTAAAGAACTTGGAGTAGAAGTCGGTCAATATACACACAGGGCTAACTCATTCCATTGTTACGAGAAGGACTTCGATATGCTCAAAGGATATGTTGAGGCGATTGAATCTGCGGCTGGCGATGAGGATATATGCTATGACTACGAAGACGGATGGAAAGACATGATGGAAGACTATCAAGACGAGATTGCTGAAAAGGTGGAAGTGCTCAAGGAAAGAGCAGGAGTGAAATAGTACATGGATAAAGACAGAGACCAGACAGCTAAAGCAGATGCAGGGAAACTCATGCTGACAGCTGTACCGAGAAAAATGATATGGGATATTGCAGAAGTGCGTCGATTCGGAATGATGAAGTATCCGGATGGAGGTGTTGACAATTGGAAGCGCGTAGATATTCAACGATATCGTGATGCCATGTATCGCCACTGGATGGCCTACCTGGACAACCCACATGGTCTGGATGAAGAAAGTGGTCTTCCGATACTCTGGCACGTGGCTTGCAACTGTGCTTTCCTTTGTGAACTGGAAACATTCGATACAATCCAGGATACCGATGAAGAAGGCGTGCATGATCCGGTAAAACAGTCAAGATCCAGCAAAGGAATCAGCAAAGAGAGAATGGTGGAACTGTACAAAAGCGGCAAGGGGACCACCGAGATAGCAAGGGAGCTTGGGTGCACACCTGCAAATGTAACAAATACTCTCAAACGAATCGGCATAACGAAAGATAAGCAAGAGAGTGCGCAGGAGGAACTGGATAGAGGACGTATAAAAGCTTTGTACGACGCTGGAAAAAGCCTTTCCTGGATAGCAGATGATATGGGAGTGGATATTGCTATCATAGCGAAAGCATTCAAAGAAATGAAAGAAGCGAAAGAAATCTCATAGGAGGATATTACCATGCGTGATTCGGATCAAATATGCGGATGCTGCAAGTGGCATAAAAGAACAGAAAGCGGATACTGGGTATGTGTGAATAATGAAAGCGAGTATTGTTCTGACTGGACCGGGTATGATGACTCATGTATAGACTGGGAAGCAGAAGAAGAATCAATAAATACGAGGACTTGTAAAGGGAACTTATGAAACAATATCGATCATTGACAGTGAGTGCAAAAGATATTCCGGCAGAGCAGGATGCGTTCACAGCATCATGGGAATTGCTCAAGAAGTATTATCGGATCACACAAACGGATGATGATGCGTGGAGATTCCTTTTACAAGATTATAAGCAGATATGTCATAGTCACGGAAGATTAGGGGAACATTTGGCGGTTGGCGTTCTTAGATATTTAGAAGAACTCAGCAAACAGAGAAGAGAACACGAGAATTGAGAATACCATTACAGAAAACACGGAGGACATAATGGACGGTATAACATGGCGCGATAAACGCTTTCAAATACTGGCAGAAGACATAGGGGAAGATGTTGCACTATTTTGTTTTTGCGCAGTGTTCAATGTAAAATATAGCAGCAAAGTACAGTATGATACCTTTGAAGAGTATTACGCGAAACAACGTGAGAAGATATTTCTTGATGGCGAAACTAATATTAAGACTATTTTGAAAGATAATATGGATGATGAAGAACGCTGGGCTATGACCTGGGGGACGGGAGGCAAAACAAATCCCTACACAGAAGATGACTATCGACGTTTAGATGAGCTGTTTGAGATGTATGCGGATCGTCAGCTGAAGTCCGGTGGAATGGACGTTCAGGCAGAGTATGTTCTGCGTGCCACCTGTCAGGATCAACTGTTTGCGGAACACTGTCGAGAAAGAGGAACCAAAGATGACATCAACATGTACTCACAAATCAATAAGACTATACAGGACAGGCTGGCTGCAGAACAGCTCAGAAAGAAGGATACAAAGCCGGTTGAAGAACTGAAGCTGGACAGTATTGTTGATGCCTTGACAAAGGCAGGGCTTATGCGCAGAGGAAAGTTATTATCTTGCGAGGAAGTACAGGAGCAGCTGCTTAGGCGCCTCGGTGCGCTTGGTGGTCAGCCGTCTCAGAAATATCCGTACACCATAGATGCAGCAGACCAGATGCTGCACATGATACAGAATAACATGTATGCGAACGACAATCTACCGGAGACAGCAGAGTTGAGAGAAGACCTGAAGTTTGATGAGAATGTCATATGTGAATTCGCAGATGAGCCTAACGAAACTGAGGAAAGAACATATCAGCAACTGGGGATAGTAAGAGAACGGTAAGAATCAAAAATATATAGTTGCTCGTACCAACGCGGGTGCGGGAACAGCCAACAAGGGCTAATACGCTTTGAAATGCCAAAGCGTGTTAGTCTTTTTGTGTAAGTAGACTCGGAGGAAACAAGAATGGCTTTAAAGAAAGTATGGCGTGCTACAAGAGGAAAGGCCAAGAAAGACGTACAGGAACGAGAATATGATGACTATATTACAGATGCGTGGTTCTTTCTTATCAGCTTTTTCCGATGGTATCCGGACGTAATGGGAGACATCTTTAGAAGTGACGAAGCGCAGTACCAGTGGGAACTGATACAAAGGGTCATGATCCGTGCGTTTGAAAGAAATCAATACGTTGATATTACAGGGTGTCGTTCTGCCACGAAGACCACATGCAAAATCTTTCAAAAATCTGCGCATAATTTGATGTGGCTTGGGATTAAATCGTCTTATTATGGCCCGTCGTACAAACAGCAGGCAGAACTTGCTGCTACGGCATTCGCTGATCTTACACGAGATTACCCGGTAATCGCCAGCCATTACAAGATAAAACATGAAGCTAACGATAACTGGGAGATATATACGCAATATAACTCACGTATTACAATCAATGCCGTTCGAGGGAAAAATATCCATGACGTTACTGCAGAAGAGTATGCCCAGGAAGAAAACCCTGCGTTTGACCATAAAGAGTATTCAACCGTTGTTTTGTATGCTGTTCGAAACAAGTACAGAGTAGGAAAGAAAGAGGATCCGAACTTTATTAAGTTTCAACAGCACTCCATCACTTCGGCCACAAGCAAGTTGAATCCAGCATATCTTTCACGCAGGAATCATTTAAAACTGATGATTGCGCATAATCCAAACGAAAAAGCATTTGTCATGGACATACCATGGGAAGTAATCGTACTGTCCCAAATGAGGTCTTATGAATGGGCTATGCAGCGTAAAGCGGATTCCACAGCAAGCGAATGGATGCGTGAGATGTGCAGTCGATACACAGGATCCTCGGAGAATCCCATCATTCGGGAAGAAGACCTGGCAGAAAGCCGCAACCTGCTCCTGATGGAAGAACACCATTGTTGCAAAGACCGTGATAATAAGATAAAGCCGAAAGACGTCATTTACATTGTTGCTTATGACGTTTCGTATGAAGACTCGATCATGAATGCAAAATGCGCTTGTGGAGTGGTGAAATGTACAAAGCAGAAAGACTGGTTTAAGAGAGACAAGTATTTGAAACAGCTTGTGTGGCTGGATGATTGGGCGCCAATGGATGCGATGCTTCAGGCAAGGAAGCTGAAAGAGATATGGTATCGGTTTTGTTACGAAGGATCAGAAACATATATTGTTGTAGACGGATGGGCTTACGGAAAAGCGGTCATAGAAAGCTTGATGCAAGACCTGGGAGACGGTCTGAATCCTTTGTGTATTTATGACCATGATCAATACGTACCTTACGAACTGGAAGGCGCAATTCCGATCATCTACCCGATCAAAGCAGGTGGAGCAGGAGCAACGGATCCTGACAGTGAAATGGTCCGTAATGCACAGACTCAATTTGCGAACCACAATGTACAGTTACTGACATCGGATGAAGCAGAAGGCGTTAAAACATATAAACAATATCACCGGATTAAAGATGATTATGCGGATGTGGCCATAGCAAAGCCGTTCAAAAAAACAAAGGAGCTCGTCAGTCAGATCCAGAACCTGAAACAAGTACCGTCTGGGAACGGAATAAGCGAACGAAGGATCACACCTTCAATCCAGAGAGATAGCTGGTCGGCCCTGAAGTATGCTCTGCGTTTTGCACAGAAACTGGAACGTCTGTATTTAGTAAAACAAAAAAGCACAAGTGATTGGGCAAAGGAGCTTGAGAAATATCAGAATGGAGGAATAGTCATGCCGGCAGGAGGCGGCAGTGGACGCATGATAACTCGCAGAATGGGAGGGCGACATTATGAGTAAGAGAAAAGTGAGGTATCGATTGTACGCGCTTGAAACCACAATGGAGAACATAGAGGTGGTTCAGGACGAAAGATTTTATCGGATTACCCCTACATATATCTTATTTTACGTAAAGGGATACAAAAAGAAATATAATAAATGCTACAATACAATAAGCGAAAGTGAACTTAGCTATTTGACAGATGATGATGTGCGTTGGCTCTTAGACTGCAATACGGTGATTATTGCTGAAGAGACAGCAAAGCACCGTGAACAAATATCGAATGATATGGTGTTGATGGTGGACCGTCTGGAGAATGCATTACGGGAAGAAAAGGCAAAGGATGGACAGGGTTAACGTAGAGACCGAACTTAACAGTTTGAAGTATGCGAGCTTTCCTGAAATAACCAGGCGAGTTCAAGAACTGTCCAAACAATATGGTGATATGCCGTATGATCGGCTTGTCGCGGCCTTTGGAATCGCGGCCGGAACTGGAGCACTTGGGAATCGGGATCCATATGCACAGAATCGTCGCGCCAAACACATATCATCGATGGCGCGGAAGTTCAAGAAAAGCCAAGTGGAGTCAATGTTGGACGATGTTGATTCCAACGAGAAAGAAATCAGACAGGCCGTACACTGGCTCGAAAGCCCGTCGTATCCATTCTTCCATACGAGAGTCGTATATCAGAATCTTTTAACCTATCACAGCTATGTAGCTCCGTATCTCACAGAGAAAGAAGATGCAGCAAAACCCGACTTCTGGCGTGAGTGGAAACTGTTAGAGAAGCTTCGCACAACATTTGATATCAAGTCTTATACACACCAGATAGCCGGACAGTCGCTACAAGAGGGAAAGGTTTTTTACACGCCGAGATACAGTGTTGATAAAGCTCATAACAAGGTTAATCACGCATTCCTGCAGCAGCTTCCGAGTGATTGGACGAAGATAGTAGGATACAACAATATATCCAAGTACACTGTGGCTTTTGACATGATGTACTTTTCGCAATACGGGACGGATCCCAGACAGTTTGGCGATTTGTTCCTGCCGTATCTTGAAGATTATGATATGAGTCTGGAAGAAATACCGCGTGGCGTAGGAAGCAAAATAGTCTATGCGGGCGGAAATTCTATCAACATAGTAAAGCTTGCAGAGCGTAAGCCGGATGCAGATGTATATTGCCAGAATGGAAGATGGTTCTATTGGGTAACGCTGCCGGTAGATAAGGTCTTTACGTTTGAGATAGACGATGTATCGCGTGATGTTGCAACACCTTTCACGGGCCTGCTTCTTGATATGCTTCAGCTGTCGCAGCTGGAAAGCCTTCAGCTTGAGCTCCTCCAGAATCCATTGATAGCCATTTTGACCGGTGAGATACCGTATTATGAGAACAAGGATTCATATACAGAGGATCAGTACAAGCTTAGTAATGCTGGACGAATGATGTTTGAGGCTTTGTGGTACAACACCTTAAACATGAACAATACCAGTGGCATAGGAATATACTCAGCACCATTTAAGAACATGCGGATGGAGACTCTTCCGGAAGCTCCAGGCGCTACGAACATTGTATCTCAGGGATACCAGGACACGATGAATAAAGCCGGACTGGGAGGAATTATCCCCACTACATCAGATGCAAGGTCTGGTCTGGCACAGATATCACTGAAGATAGAGTCGCAGTTCTCCAAAACAATTTATCGTTGCATGGAACGGATGATGAACAGCGTCATCGATAACCTGAATCTTAAATACGACTTTAGATTTTACATGTTTGGTGACCTGGAATCAGATGAACGTCTCAGGGAAGAGGCGAGAAAAGAAATGACGCTCGGCATCCTGCCGGCTAACATGATGCTGAATGCACTGAACGACAGAAGCATCATTGAAGATATTGCCTGGAGCGATGCGATATACGAAAGCGGAATACTGGATAAGAGACTGCCGCTTGTGACATCGTTCAGCGGATCACCGGAAGGATCTGGATTGCCGCCACACGGAAAAATCACGGATCCGAATGCAGACCCCACAAGAGATGAGGGTGGGAGACCGCAGAGCGAAGGGATTACCAGTGAAGGCCAGGAAAAAGATCAGGATAGTTATGGTGGTTGAGGGGACAATGAATGCGAGAATACATAGGCGCAGAAGATTTGCCGGTCATCAACCAAATATTGGCCAAGCACGCTGACGTCAGAATTACACGGACTTCGTATCGCACACTGATATTCGAGGAGAACGTGAGGATAGCGAGAAAAAAAGAATTCGAAACGCCGCCGTGCGGAAGAGGTAAACAGAGAAACTAAATAATTACTGTTCATAACGAGATGGGCAGAATAGCCAACAAGGGCTTAGAAACACAGGGTGTGTTTCTGAGTCCTTTTGTTTTTGAAAAATTATCCAGTGATAGGAGAACAGATTCAGAAAGGCACAAGTCATATGGCAATAGCGGAGTTAAGAATCACACAAAAACTAAACAAGTATGAGTTTGGAGTTTCGCTGAGAATGATGCGCTCTGGACTTAACAGGAATAAATGGAATTACCAGAACTTAGACGAGCATTACATGTCTGCCCTTGGATGCCCAATATTATGCGCTTTTCCGGGCGGACGCATTGGTGACGGCCACCTTATGGAGGAGCGCATAGATGCCAACGGAGAAAAATACTACAGCTTCATAAGCAAGCCTGGATTGGAACAAGTGGTGGGAACCATTAGTGACGACCCAAAGGATTTGAAACTTATAGAAGAAGATGGTGAGACCTGGTTGGTCGCAGAAGGTCGTTTGTTTGATTTTTACGCTCATGAATTAGTGGAGTATATCAAGCGACAAGGTGTTATGGAAGTTTCGGTAGAGACGGAGGTTATAGAGGGTCATATAGATCAAGACGATCCGAATGTAGAGGTGTTTACCAACTATAACATAATCGGCGTCACTATTCTCGGATCGGGTGTAGCACCTGCGATCCCAGGCGCAAATATCAAAGCGTTACAAGAGATTGAAAGTGAGTTCCAGGAGCTGAAGCTCCGGGCCGCTTCATTAATAAATGCCGAAGACGATGACGATGAAGACGATGATAACGTCACTGTCGATCCGGGAGAGAACAAAGAACCGGATGAAGGCACAGAAACCAAAAAGCCGCAAACACAATTAAATCGTAAAGGAGAATCAACGATGCAGGTATTCACGAAGAAACAGGTTGCCGATTTAGCACCTAAGTTCGAGGGGTACACCGTTCTTGCAGCAGGCCGGAACGACGCAGGCATCCATGTTTGTCTGATGGCTGCTGATGGATCGACTGCTACTTATACGATGGACAGCATGGACGCGATGATTGATCCGAAGAAGATCACGGATGTCGATTTATATGTGCAGTTCGCGTTTGGCGAAGAGCACATTGATATTGAGTCTGACGTGCTCACCGCCATGCTGAGCGCGAACCTCGTAAAAGCAAACACCGAACTTACTGCTACAAAGGAAAAGCTGACCACAGCAGAAGAAAGCCTTGAATCAATGGAGGCTGCGGAAAAGAGACGCAGGCTGAAAGCAGCTAAAGCGGCAGCAAAAGAAGCACTTGCTAAATTCAACGCGAACCGCGAAGAGAAAGTCAACGAAGCGATTCTTGACGATATCAACGCCGCGGTTGATGCCGGCGCTTATACCGAGTGTATCAATGGTGAAGGCGACTGGTGCGGAGAAGAAGCTGTCTGCAATGCAGTATTAGCGAAATGCGCCGCTGCAGTCATGGAGTTCGACAAGGCTGCCGTTGCCAGAAACGCTGCTAAAGCGCAGTCCCAGTATCTGTGGGATATGGCCAAGGAAGATCCGGCCAAGGCGAATGACGTAGCATCACTGCTGGCCAAATGGAAAGCTGAAAAAATTTGAGTAAAGGAGTAATGAGATATGTCATTTACAGCAAATACCGCTTTTGAAGCGAGAGTTTCAAACAATGAATGGGACAAGCTTTGCAACGTGACAGGTCTGTACAAGGTCAGTGATGATCCTGCTGACTGCAGTGCCGGAACACTTTGTGTGACGAACGGCCTGCTTCCCTGCGAAGGCTTTGCCGGAATTTACAACGAAAACGCATACATCATGAATGCCGCTACTTCCGATGCGAACATCGACACCCCGATCTATGCGTGCAACCCCTATGAGTCGCAGATGCTCCAGGGTGGAAACAACAGGTATCACATCGGCCATGAGACCCTTGGTCTTGGCATCAACGCCGGCGATACCGATACCTTCACTCTGGTTAGATTCGACAACATCAATGTTTATCGCTTTGGCGCAGGCAACGCGGACGACGCGACCGGCACATACTTCAGCATCGACGGCGGTTTCCTGAAGAAGGAAGCCAGCGCACCGACAGCTGCAGGTTCGATCTACTTCGAGAAGGTCGGCAGCGGATACTTCACCAAAGGCTCACGCAAGTCCTTCGCATACATTGATGTCAAGGCATGCAAAGTGTCTGTGGGCAGCTGAGAAAGGAGTGTGTGAACAATGACAAAATTAGCTTTTAACAACATTTCAAGCAAACTGTTTCTTGTCAACAGCCAGGATCCGGAGCGTGACGAGCTGGTCACAATGGGACGTATCCTCATGACAGAGCATTCCCGTAAGGGTGCAAAACTTATGTGCAACGCTCTGCATACCGCGGATACATCGGGTGTCTCCATGATCTCTGACGGAGACTACAGAGACTACAACGAGAAGTTCCAGGCGAAACATCTGCTTTATGCAGCCAAGGTAGCCTGCAATCAGGTTGGAGCTGCTGCTCCTGAAACCTATGAAGACTTCAAGCGCCAGAGCATGAAGTTCTACACAAACAGAGATTTCTTCAAAGTGCTCCAGAGCCTCTATGAAGAGATTGAAAGCCCCATCATGCCGAGAGTTTATTCCGAAGCGGTTGCTCCGTTTGCTGATGTCATTCCGGTAGGATTTGGTGAGACTGCTTCTGTTACCGTCACATCAAATGACATTGTAGTATTTCAGGATTCTTCCTGGGGCGCAATCAGGAACGTGCCGGATAACACCCTGTACGCACAGGACATCACCATGAACCCGAAACCGAGAAGCGCAGCGCTCAAATTCAAATGGACGCAGCTGATCTCTAACGATATGGACTTCGGACGTTTCTTCGCGAATCTTACTGCTGGACTTTACGCGAAGACGATGGGCATGTTCGTTGCGGCTCTGACAACTGCTTCAGCAGATGCGACCCTTATTCCCAGTGGTCTTACGACTACGTTCAGCTCTGTTAACTGGGTAACCCTGGCGAACAAGCTGAGCGCTGTTAACCAGACCGGTATCGGAAACCTTGTTGCATGGGGCGGACTTGTAGCTCTGTCAAAGGTCCTTCCGAAGGAAGCTACTGGCACCACGAATGCTGATATGGATGCTGCTATCGCTACTCTTCTCGGCCAGGAGTATGTGAACAGCGGATATCTCGGAAAATATATGGGCGTCAAACTGATGCCCCTCGTAGACGCAGTGGTTCCCGGAACGCAGAACGATGCAGTAACCACACTGCTTCCGACAAACAAAATCTGGATCCTCGCTTCCAACGCAAGGAAGCCGTTCAAGATTGCGATGAACACAGTCACTCCGATCACCATCGAGTTCGACCCGATGCGTAACGGTGACGGCATGATCGGTGCGAACATGACAGTCGCGCTTGAGATTGCTGCTGTATTCGCAGATAAGGTAGGCCAGACATCGATCTAATCGTATTCATAGACCTCCTGAAATAGGGCTGGAGATATTTCGCAGGGGAGGTGCAAGCCCTCCCCACAGCCGTTTGAATAATGATATCGAGAAAAGAGGATAGAAAGGAGATATCACTTATGGCAACCAGATCAACAAAGAAGAATGAAGTTAACCAGACCGCAAAAGCGGAACCGGCGAAAACTGAGGTTACAACAACCGATGAGCAGAAACAGAATGCGCTATTGGAAGAACTGAAGAAACAGAACGAGATGCTGCAGAAACAGTTCGAGATGTCACAAGAGCAGAACAACATGCTTCAGGAGCAGATGAATCAGCTCAAAACACAGGTGAATACAGTTCCGCAGACTATCTTTGTGAGCCAGGACAGGGAAAGAGTTGACTTTTTATGGCTGGCACCGGTCGCAGACGAGAACGAGCTTCTCATTGGAGAACGAGGCGAGTATGGAAAAATCACCGGAAAGGTTGGAAACTTCAGCGTTCCGAAGAACGACCTGTCGAGGATCCTTGATTCCATGACGAGAGACTTCATTAAAGACAGATGGTTGATCGTTCTTGGCGGATTCACAGATGAAGAACGGGAGATGTACGGAGTCAATTATAAACCCGGTGAAGTCCTTGATAAACAGGTCTTCACACGCATGCTCGAATGCTCAGATGACATTGTAAACATATATACCGATCTGTGTGACGCCAGCAAAAAGGTTGTTGCCAAAGTTTATTACGAATCATGGATGAATCCCGAAACCAAAAGAAAGGTATCAAGGGATGTCGTCGTGAAAATGAATAAGATTGCTCCGCAGCCTGGGTTCAAGGCGATTCTTGAGGGGATGAACAAACAGGATCTGATCGAGTAATCGGGAAGGAGTTGGAATGCAGGGAGAATATAAGATTACCGGTGCAACCATAGCGAGAACAGTCGTTCTGATCATTGCGATCATCAATCAGGCACTGACCGCAGCCGGAAAACCTATACTTCCGTTCGAAGAAGCAACGGTATCCGAACTGGTAAGCACACTCTTCTTGATCGTTACGTCTGTAGTTACCTTCTGGTTTAACAACAGCTATACGAAAGCGGCGCTAAAAGGCGATGCCGTTATGAAAGAAGAACGTCTGGCTGCTAAAGAGACTAAGAAAACGGAGGGACAGTAAATGTCTTGTGATTACAAACAATATAACTACAACGCTACATATTGTGGAGGGTCATTTGCTTCTCAAGGATGCGGACCTACTTCCGTAGCAGACCTTCTGGAAATCTCTCCACTTACGGTGGCTGACTGGATGACCGCTAATGGCTATGCCACTACGGATGGTCACGGAACATATTGGGGAGGCATCAATGCTGCGCTTGCCGCTTATGGCAAAGACGGAAAGATGCTTGGATCCAGTATGGACGGTACGTATGACTGCTCCATATTCGAACAGTGGAAGAACGTGATCAAAAGCGGATGCGAAGGTGTACTCCTGATGCATAACGTAGTCAGTCCCATGTGGACGACGAGCGGCCACTACATTGCGGTTGTCGGATACGATGCAAACACAGACCAGTATCTTGTGTATGATCCGGCATCGACCGTTAGAACAGGATGGCATCCGTTCAGCGATTTCGCAGGAAATATCTGCTGCTTATACACATCCTCTTGCAGATGGGGAGAGCCGGAACCGGATGATACGCACAGTTTCAAAGTATCGAAGATCAAAGGTGGAAGCCAGGGGAAGAAGGTCAAGCTGTTACAGAGACTGCTATGCAGCAGAGGTATGTATCCGCAGAAGAAGATTGACGGAAGCTACGGAGACCTCACGATCAAGGCAGTCATAAAGTATCAGCAGTATATCAAAGACCATGGCGGAAAACTGAAGGTCACTGGTGAATGCGATTCCGCTACATGGACGAACATCCTTGGCATAGCAGGAAATCCGAAGGTCGTGCATCAGGTACAGGCTGGAGATAAGAACATCTACGTATATCTGGCACAGGAACTGCTGAGTGCTGATGGTTATTACCAGGGCGTGTGCGACCAGTCATACGGTCGTGCTACGGAAGCGTCGGTTCGTGCGTTCCAGAAGAAAAAGAAAATTGCCGTGGATGGTGTTTGTGGCCCGACGACCTTTAAGAAGCTGATCGGCTTTTAATCAAGAACAGGAGTAACAAAATGGCAACGACAGTATCAGAAGTAATCAGCCAAGCCATGATATACATCGATGATATTCGGCTGACCGAAGAACTAAACGTAAATCCGGCTGCGTTTTACAGAACGATGAGCGCTTATGTTTCTGCTGCCATGCCATTACTCAATCGTCCGCCTGAGCTGTTTGATTATATCAACAGTAATTACATAGAAGCCAAATTCGATTCGGCGGAATGGACCGCAACAGACGAGAGCCTCACCGAGGAGACCGTAGTACACACAGGGCTTATTGGATATGAGCTGTGCTCGGTCGTCTTGCGTTCGGAAGATGGTACGTATGCAATTCCATACGAAGACTTTTCATACGATGCAGAGACGGGAGACATCACGTTCACGGTCCAGACACAGGTTGGTGCGCAATACGAGATATTCGTTTATACGGATGGATCGTTTGCGGACCTTACCCTGTCAATGCTCAGGCTGTTCGGACAAGCTGTAACGCTTGTATGGTACGACCGGTTCGATAATAACTGGCTCAATCAGACGCCGAAGATTCACGACTCGAACTATAGCACTGTTAACGAGTCTACTTATACGGCCAAGTTGAGCGACAAGGTTCAGACAAAGATCCAGACGTTCAATGCTGAACTGCGAAAATACGAACAGGATGTTGCATACAACCGGATCATGCCAGTAACTCTTAAAACAAGTGCAAAGACGTTGATATAAGAAGTGGAAGGAGGGGATAGCTGTGCTCAAAGATGAACTTGCTAAAACAAGAATAATAAACAGCGCCTCTCTTTCTTATAGGAGCTATCGTCCAAAACAATACAGCGGTAAGCAAAAGGAATATAACGCCCCGGAGACAAGAACATTCATACAGGAAAAAGCAAAATACTCCAGCAATTACGTTGAGGCAGAAGTCCAGGGATTAAACCCGGAAGAACCGTTTGAATATACGAAAGTTCATCTGCGGTTCACGGATATCGTAAGTAACGCAACGCTTACATCTACAGCCGATGATCATAAACGGATCCTAATAGCAGAACGTCAATATGAGTATCTGCGGAAAGGGGCAAAGATTATTGCGCTGGGAAGCGTTTGGCTGGTAGATGACCCGAGAAACATGGGGGATGGCGGGACAGCTGTTGTCAGAAGATGCGATACCACTTGGAATTACCTGGACTATTACGGAAATCTTTGCAGGGAACCGTTGGCCGTGAACCTTGACATGATGAGGGCCAGCACTCCGGATTCACAGAGATCAACCATGATCACGAAAGGATATTTCCCTGCAGCGATCCAATCCAATGCAGCGACAAAACAACTGTTCCATAACAGCAGGATCATTCTCGGCTCATCGGCATATATGCTTACAGGCTTTTCGGACTTTCAGGCTGAATTCACTTTTGAAGACGATTCCGTCGGATTGATGGAATTTGCACTTAGATACGACGAGCCAAACGACAACACGGATGATATGGTCAACCGCGTGGCCGGAGGCAAGACATTTGCTTGGGACATAAATGTCCTTGGCAGCAGTACTTTGACAGTGGGAGATACAGAACAGTTTATGGCACGCAGTACCAGAAGCTACCTGGGCGAGACGGAGGAAGTTTCTTCAACGGAAGAACACCCGGTAAGTTATTCGTGGGAGAGCAGCGATGAAAGCGTTCTGACTGTTGACGCGGAAGGGAATGTGACTGCGGTAGGCGAAGGAATCGCAACGATCAGAGTCATACTGGATCAGAATCCCGACCGGAACATTAATTTCACTGTTAATGTAGAAGGAATTGATGCGGATCCTCATGTAGCGTTTCTGAATAGTTATCCGGGACGTTTGCCGTATGGCAGCTCAATCACATTTGAGGCTTATTACTACGAAGAAGGACGGGCAACAGAACAGGCAATCACATGGACAGCAAATGGTGCGGATGAAGAAGCATATACGATTGCCGAATATCCCAATCAAGCGGCCGTGACATGCTGGGGTGGAAGCGTAACGCCATTAACGATAACAGCATCATATGGAGAACACAGCGTATCTCATACGCTTTGGTTAGAAGGAATCTAAACAACAAGTTTTCAGAAAGGAGCATGGTCATGGTCACAGAAGATGGACATTTAACAGATGAGTTTGTAGGACTCAGCACGGATGATAAGCCTACAGGAAATATAAGAAACGGTAGCACATTTGTCGAAATGGATACCCAAAAGATTTTTGCTTGGGATGAAGAGAACGAACGATGGCTCGAACTCGGATAAGCGCCACTGCGAAGGAGACTATAGATGAAAGTAACAGATTATATCTTAATAAAAGCCTTGTCTGGCGGGGGCGGCTCACCATCGGCGGAAGACTATGATCCGAGCAAAAGCTATAAGCCTGGTGAATACTGCATCTATGACGATGAGCTTTATATATGCACCAAATCCACAACCGGTCCATGGGACGAAGATTGCTGGATGAAGGCATCATCCACAGGGGAAATCGTAGAAGAGTTAGCAAAAACGCAGGACATGATTGCGCCTGAGTTCGATAGCACCTTGTCGTATAAGGCGGGGGACTACGTAATCTATGAAGACGATTTGTATCGGTTCAAGAACAACCATACAGGATCGTGGACAGGAACAGATGTAGTCAAGGTATCCATGGCGGAAGCTATCGAGCTGGTGGAAGAGAGATTGGGCATTCATATCAACGATATGTCAATCCACGTTACACCTGAAGAAAAAGCAATCTGGAATGAGCGACTCGCCGTTTCATGCGAATCGGAAACACTAATATTTCAAAACAATCTTTAATTGAAAGGAGAACTGTTAACAATGGCTAATCCCACAATCAAACAAATTACGATGCCTAATGGCGTAACCTATGACATCAAGGATGAAGTCGCACGGTCAGCTATAGAGAGCTTAAACTCGTTTGAGTACCTTATCAGTACCGATGCTGCCACGACCCCGAAAGATGTTACATGGAAAGACGGCGCTACGACCATCACTGGTACTCTGGTAGCTTCGTCCGCCACAATGTACACCATCTATCTTGTTCCCGGCGAGGATCGTGAGAACAACGTATATGATGAGTACATCACTGTAAAAGTTGGCAACAACTACTCCTGGGAGAAATTAGGAACCACAGCTATCGACCTGTCTGATCTTGGCGACATGGCTTATGTCGATACTGCATCTGCGAACTACACTCCTGCCGGTACGATTACTCTTACCAATGGCACTGAGACTGTAGCGGTCAGTCAGGCAGCTACCGGTGAAGCTACTTATACACCGGCTGGTTCCATCACTCTTACCGAGGAAAACAGAAGTGCAGCGGTCAGCCCCGCAGCTTCTGGTGCAGCGACCTACACTCCCGCAGGTTCGATCACTCTGACAGAGGAAGCAAGGACTGCGACCGTATCGGCTGCTTCTTCAGGAGATGCGACCTACACACCTGCTGGCTCCATAACTCTGACAGAAGAAGGCAGAAAGGCTGCTGTCTCTGTAGCTGATTCTGGAGATGCTACTTACACACCTGCTGGTACTGTATCCTTCACGACTTCCAGCACAGCTCCGGCCATCACTGCTTCGGCTGGCACATCTGCGGCTCACACCTTCCAGTGCGCAGGTACTATTTCCACTGCAAGCGCAGGCGCTACATCCACGATCCACAATCCGTCTGCTGTCACTGTAGCCAAGAGCGTAGTAGCGGCGGCTCCGACTGCTTCTGCTCCGGACAATGCCATCACCTACTACAATGTAGCTGATGAAGTCCTTACGTTCTATCAGCTTGGATTCACCACTGGCGATTCCATCACTGCAACTGATGTCACTGTTAAGACTGGCGATGCTGCTTACGAGTTCGCTGGCGATTACATGACCCTGGCGAATGCTGCGTTCGACCTTCCGACAGCTGGTTCCTTCTCAGGTTCTGCTGTAAGGCTTGAGACTGGCAACATCAGTGTTCCGTCCGCAGCTTCCTTCTCTGGTACTGGCGCAAGGCTTGTCACCGGAAACATCAGCGTACCGGCTTCCGCTTCCTTCAGCGGCACTGGTGTACGTCTCGAAACTGGAGCTATTGCTGTTCCTTCTGCTGCTTCCTTCTCTGGTTCTGCGGTCAGACTGGAAACCGGCAACATTACTGTACCGTCTGCGGCAACCTTCTCCGGCTCTGCGGCTAAGATCACGGTTACACCCGATAGCGAATAATTTACTACACATCACACAGACTATATTAGGAGGGAATCATGGCGAATATCAAAGCAATCGTCCTCCCAAACAATCAATCATATGATTTGAAAGATAGTCGTGTTGTACCGGCAACCACGTCCAGCTTGGGCGTGGTTCAGCCGGACGGCACTACGATTAATGTTGACAACAACGGGGTAATCTCAGCGGCAAGCGGAGGCCCCGATTATGGTACATGTACTACGGCAGCAGGGACGGCTGCCAAAACTGTGACTTGTTCTGGATTCACGCTGGCTTCAGGCAAGTCTATTATCATTACGTTCAGTAATGGCAACACGGCGGCTTCACCCACCCTGAACGTCAATTCCACTGGCGCAGTGGCGGTATACCGTGGCTCTTCGGCAATCAGTGCGGAGGTTCTGGCAGCCGGAGCGCATGAGTTTGTTTATGACGGGAGTCATTATCAGTATGTCGGGAGTGTAGGAACCAGCATGACCGCCATGACAGAACAGGAGATTGCGACAGCAGTCAATTCTGCGTGGGGGGGGCAGTGACAGCCTACTCGATTAGTGGAACTACGGCTTATGCGAGTTTTACGCCCGGATCAAGACCAGGCGATAGAGGGCAAGTAAGCGATATAATCACTGAGGCCTATGCCGGTGATACCGTGTATATATGTGCAGATATGAGTGGAGATATTACATCTGTTCCAGAGGTGACATTTGTAGACACAGGATTTATGGCTCCTCAGGATTACCAGAGGATATATTATTTTGAAATGCCAGAAAGCAATATTACTATTACTGATAGCGACCCTAGATAAAACAACATTATACAACCAACACGCCAATTAAACATTTCTAACAAAGGAGGAATGCAATGGCATACATAGACAACACAGGTGTTGAATATTTGGTCGGCGACATCAAAGATAAAGCTGATGCAACCTATCAGCCGATTCTGACCAGCGGCACAAATATCAAGACCATTAATAATACAAGCCTGTTGGGATCAGGGGACATATCCGTTGGCGGTACGACCACATGGTACGGAACCTGCTCCACAACGGCATCGACAGCGGCAAAAGCCGTGACCTGTTCGGGATACGCCAAAGAAAAGGGAGCGATCATCGGCGTATTATTCTCAACAGCAAACACGGCAGCCGCGCCTACATTGAACATCAACTCCACAGGTGCGGCGGCAATCTATGTTGGTTCCGCTGTAGCAAGCGCGACCAACTTCTGTAAGTGGGCGGCAAACAATGTCGTCTACTTTATGTATGATGGGACTTACTACAGATATATCTGTCAGTCACCTGGATCATATAAGACATATTACGCAACTTGTGCTACCAGTGCCGGTACAGCGGCTAAAGTAGCAACCACGACCAATGGCGATTTTGTCAAGACCACCGGCGCAATGGTTCGTATAAAGATGACCAGCGGTAACTCATATAATGGCACCGCCACTCTGAACGTAGATGGAACAGGCGCATCTAACATCGCCAGAGTAGGAACTACAACTACTGACAGATATTACTGGGTATCAGGTGAAGTAATTGACTTTGTGTATGACGGCACGAATTTTGTCATGAGTGCAAAAGGAACTGCTACGACTACTTATTACGGCCTGACGAAGCTGAGTTCATCGGCAACCAGTACCAGTGAGGCGTTAGCTTTAACACCGAAAGCAATGAACTCGATAGCTGGAACTTTGATTACGAATATTCCTGCTTACTCTTCATCTGAGACATACGCTGTTGGAGACAGAGTAAGATACAGTTATGGCATCTATAAGTGCAATACGGCTATTACCACGGCAGAGTCATGGACAGAGGCACATTGGACGGCAGAAAAGTCTCTGCTTGAGATGGTAGAGGACAAGCAGGACACACTGGTAAGCGGAACAAATATTAAGACTATCAACAGCACCAGCTTACTTGGAAGCGGAAATATATCAATCCCGGCACTTCCGTCAGTAACATCGTCCGACAATGACAAGGTGCTTACAGTAGTCAGCGGAGCATGGGCAGCGGCGGCAGCGTCCGGTGGTGTTTCCATTACCTATGCTACTGTAAATATCGCCACTTCTGACTGGTCTAACGGCTCTTGTACGAAGACCGTTTCAGGCGTTACTGCGAACTCAGGAATCATCGTTACATACGCTCCGGCAAGCAAGGATGTATACACGGCAGCGGATGTTTACTGCTCGGCACAGGCGGCTAATTCGCTTACCTTTAACTGCTCAACAACTCCCACGGCTGCTGTAGCTGTCAATGTGATGATTATTGAGGGGGGGGGCTGAGCAGCTAGTCCCTCATAGCATTACAAATAATAATACAGGCTATGTTGCGTTGGATAAACAAAGTGCAGTAGCTGGGGAAATAGTAACAGTCACTGCAATAAGGAACTGTTCTGCTTGGGTAACAAATTCATCCAGTCAAACAATAGCATCCAGCGGAACACTCGCTACTGGGGACACATGGACGTTTACAATGCCAGATTATGATGTATTTGTAAGCGCAGGAAAAAGTTAACAACACAAAACGATTATTTCCTGCTACGGGTAACACCGTGGCAGGTTCTTAGGAGGTAACTATGGCAATTTTTAATTTGAGCGAGACTAATAGCGGCGGGGGCGGAGGGACGCTCTACAACATAGCAAAATCTGGGTCAGTAGGAATTCTTTCCATCAGAGATTTCGAAACGACGTTAACTCAAGAGGAGGCCGGTACTATCATTGTAGTCACTTATGCACGTGGAACTGCGACTGTTACTGCCGGAGGTGACACATTAAATCCGATTAAATCGCTCTATGATATGATCTTTTATGATTTTTACGAAATGCCAAGTTCGGATATAACAGTGACATGGAGCAGGGATTGATAAGGAGGCATATATGATATTCAATATGACTACAACTGTGACTCAAAAAAAAGGGGGGGGTATAGACAGCCCTAATTTAGTTGTCTTACATTTCACATCAGAGGATTATTCTGGTAAATTTGTGGAATTGCCGGGCGTTACGATTTTAACAGATAAACCTATGTGGGTTTATGGAATTGGATACCTGAATGGTGAACTTTATAACGATGTAGGTATCGCAACAAGCTACGCGGAGGATACGTATAGTGTGCCTCTAAGAATGGAAGGTGATGATTTCGACGAACAAGAGTATCAAGTAACTTTTTCAGTCATACAGTCAGTTTTTTACGGTTCTTCAATAGATATATCCTTTGAACAGGGACTTACAGATGTTTTACTTATTTTACAGCGTGAAAGCTCAGAATAATTAATAATGTTAACGCCAATACATTATAACAACGATAATATTTTTAAGTAATCAGTTAGGAGGAACAATATGATTTTTAATGCTTCAACCACAATTTTAGGGGGGGGGTACGAGTAGCTTTGAGTTGAGTGCTAATTCTGAGGCACTCGCCTTAATAACAACAATAATAGTCACTAACCCTGATAACACTACAGAAGAATATACGGCAAGTGATTTACCGATTAATGTTCAGGTCGGGGATTACGTGATTGTTTATACTTCGGGATACTTGTCTTCACCACCTTTGGTATCTGATAAAGCTTATATTGGCAACCAGACCGTTCCAAGTACTACCGGCTCCTCTGTGTATCCGGGTAGCACACGAATGTATAGATTTATCATGCCGTGTTCAGATGTGGCAATTGTGGGCGACAGATAACGTCAACACGCTCACGTTGTCATTACGCTTGATAATGTCCAAACCATATTGTTATGTACAACTGTAAGACCAGTATGCTATAATATATAATAATAAAAAGTGTATACAGGCTATGCCGACGAGGGCATGGTAACGACCAACAAGGGTCAATACATTTCGTAGAAATGCGAGATGTGTTGTCCCTTTTTTATTTGCAATTTAATTCACAGGGGGAAAAGAAAGTATGAAATTGCAGATTTTAGTTCCGCACTACAAGGAACCGGCAGAAGTTATTATCCCGTTACTTGATTCCATAGCTGTTCAGCAGTCCGTGGATTTCAACGAAATCGGTGTAATCATTTGTCATGACGGGGAAGAATCCCATGACTTTGAGTTCACGACAGACCTTGATGCTACAGGGGAATACGTTATAGCAAGGAAGTATCCGTTCGAAGTCAAGCAGATTAGGCAGGAACATGCGGGAGTATCGGCAGCAAGAAACTCTTGCCTGGATGCCGCTAAAGCAGAGTACATAACCTGGTGTGATATAGACGATATGTACTGCCACGTATGCGGTCTGTATATTATCTTCAATGAAATGAACAAGGACGGTGGATTTGATACAATCACAAGTTGTTTCATCGAAGAGACCAGAACGCCGGACAGGAAGCAGATAGTCTATATGAATCACGATATGGATTCGACATTTGTTCACGGTAAGTTCCACAGGCGCTCATACCTTCTGGACAAGAATATCAGGTTCAACCCGAAATTGACGATCCATGAGGACAGTTACTTCAACATCCTTGCACAGAACTTAACGAAGGAAGCCAAGTATTGCCAGACACCGTTCTATCTCTGGAAGTGGAGAGAGGAAAGCGTTTGCAGGCACGACAAGGATTATATCTTAAAGACCTATAATAATATGCTGGATTCCAATGATGCCCTGGTTGATGAATTCAGCAGGAGAGGTCACGATGACAAAGCAAACTTCTATGCGGCGTTCATGATATTTGATGCTTACTATACCATGAACAAGAAGGAATGGATTGACATTAATAACCAGGACTATCGTGATGCAGTAGAGAACCGGTTCGCAGATTACTTTGCGAAACATAAACATCGGTGGGAGAAGTTGACCGAACAGGAGAAGATGTCTATCTCCAACGGAATCCGAAACAGGGCAGTAGCGGAAGGAATGCCGATGGAGACGATAACAATAGACGCGTGGCTGAAACACGTCGAAGAAATTAAAGGAGTGTAGGAAGAAGATGGCAATGGTGTATTGCGACATGGGGGATAATCTTACACGAGCTTGTAGAACTGAGGAACCCGTAAACAAACCAGAACATGACGGCGCATCCCGACAGATGCCGATTGACTGAGTTGATTTGCAAAAGAAGGGAGGAAAAACGCAATGGAATGGACCATAGTTACAGTGCTAATAGCCATCGTAGGTTTTGTTATTGCTGTCTCAACACCATTGATCAAGAACACCAGGGCCATGACCGAACTGACGGTAATCTTGAGCACTGTTAGTGAACAGATCAAAAAAATGGAAATGGAAAATGCGGCAGAGCATAAAGACTTTCAGGAACAGTTAGATGAGCACGATGATAAGATAGCGGATCATGAAACACGATTGACCGTTATTGAAAAAACCGGTCATCATCTGGCAGAGCAGAAAACACATTAAAAGGGAATACAATATTTATGGATAACGACAGCGCAGCAATGGCAGAACTTGCCGAAAACCTTTGGAATAATTACATCAAGCCAAAGTACAGGGAAACTTTTGCCAAAGATAAGGTTTCTTATTACCGTGCTGTCGTTATTGCTAATAATGGAAACGGGACTTTGAATGTAAAAGCACCTTTTGACAGTGAAAAGACCATCAGAGTCACGAAGGAACTGAATGCTATCGAAGAAGGTTCAGAAGTCATTGTCTGGAGATATGGCAACGGCAATGCTGCGGATAACCATATTGCCATGATGACCTATAGTGATGGGTCTGTTCCAGGACCAGGACCTATACAGGCAGACACACCATTTCTTTTAACGGGAAATGCATCCAGTGTTCCAAGCGTGGCGTTTTATTCAACCCCATTAACAGAAGTAGACCTTCCGCAATGCACTCATATCGGAACCCGTGCGTTTGCACAATGCTACTCTCTGTCAAAAGTGAACATTAGTGCATGTTTGTCAGTAGGGCCAAGCGCATTCAGATGGTGCTTGTCACTTGCAGAAATAAGTCTTCCAGTCTGTACATACATCGACCATGATGCGTTTGTGGATTGCTCTTCATTTACGGAAATAAATCTTCCTTCGTGTTCCTTTGTTGGAACTCGTGCGTTTTTAGGGTGCATTAACATTTCAACTCTTAGCCTTCCGGTCTGTACGCGTGTGGAATCAGAAGCATTTTCTAAATGTAGTTCCTTGGAAACTGTCAATATTCCAAATTGTACATCTGTTGGGATGAGTGCATTTGAGGCTTGTACAAAGCTAAAAACTGTCAGTCTTCCTGTTTGTTCAGTTATTGGGAGTGATGCGTTCGGGTGGTGTATAGCTCTGGAAAACATCAGCCTGCCTACCTGTAAGACTATTTCAAGCCATGCGTTTTATGCATGCTCTGCTGTGGAAACAATTAGTTTTCCGGCATGTACATATGTTGGAAGCATGGCCTTTGGTTTCTGTAGTTCTTTACGGTCTGTTAATCTTCCGGCTTGTACCTCGATTGGTAGTAGCACATTTGTATATTGTGCATCACTGGAAACTGTCAGCCTTCCGGTCTGTACTGGTTTTGGAACCTTGCCATTTAGCGCATGCTTTCGATTGATCTCACTGTACCTGAATGAAGTATCTACAGTTCCTGTTATTAGTAATAATACATTTTCAAGCACACCTATCGGTGGATACAGTGTGGAAGCCAGGAGATATGGAAGCGTATTTGTACCAGCAAGTTTATACAATGCATTTGTTGCTGCGTCTAATTGGGTTTCGATATCAGAAAGGATTGTTCCTGTGTAATCAACAAGGAGAAAACATGCCTGAAGAACTATTAACGTGGTCGCTCGGAGGAGCTGAACCGATAGAAATAGATACAACATTTATGCTGACTGGCACTGCACCAAGCGTTGAGTACAGTTCATTTAGCGGAAAGAGTTATTTGACATATGTTAGCTTGTCTAAGTGTACAGAAATTGAGAGCAGTGCTTTTCGAAGTTGTTATCGAATATCGACAGCTCTATTTCCTAAGTGCATGAAGGTAGGAGAGATGGCTTTTACTCAATGTAGCAGTCTGAAAACAATTAGTTTTCCTGCATGCACAAGTATTAGCATGTATGCTTTTAATGGATGTAGTTCCCTGGAAAATATCAGCTTTCCAGCTTGTACCTATGTGGGAAGCGGTGCTTTTCAAAGCTGCATCAGCCTAGCGTCAATATATTTTCCCTTATGCGAGACTGTAAGGCACGATGCATTCATAAACTGTAGAGCTTTAACTACGGTACACTTACCTGCGTGTGAAAATGTTGCTGGTAGGGCGTTTAGTTTCTGTACAAACCTTAGTGAAGTATCGTTGCCAGTATGTTCTGGGCTTGGAGGGCATACGTTTGAAAATTGTTCGAATTTAGCCTCTGTATACTTGCCAAAGTGTAAGCATGTGTTCGACTATGATTTCGCAAATTGTGTATCATTGAAAGAGATATCCATGCCTGTTTGTGAAAGTATTGAGAGTCATGCATTTGAAAATTGTACACTTTTATCTGTAGCTGAAATTCAGAAATGTAGCAGCATCGGATATAGTGTGTTTTACAAATGCACTAATTTGATTTCATTATACTTGCAAAGTGTATCTCAAGTAACAACTTTACAATATGACACTTTTAATTCAACTCCCATTGGAGGATATAGCGGATCGGCTGGTAGATACGGAAGTGTGTTTGTACCCGCAAGTCTATACAGTAATTTTTGCAGTGCAAACAACTGGTCAAATATATCATCGAGGATCGTACCTGTATGAACAATCATGACATGACCGAGTTCGCTGAGAACTTATGGAACAACTACATAAAGCCGAAGATAGAGCAGGAGTTCACGAATGACGTTTCATATTACCGTGCTACAGTGGTATCGAAGAACGATGATGGAACCTTGACTGTCAAAGTACCGTTCGATGGAGAAAGAACAATCAACAGGACAGTGGCGCTTGAAGATGTCAACGAAGGAGAGCAGGTTATAATCTGTAGGTTTGGAAATGGAAATGTCGCAAACAACCATGTGGTCGTTGCCAAAGCTACTGATGATGATGAATGGATGCTTGGTGGAACCGCAGAGCCTGTTGAAACAGAAATAGGACTGAGAGTTTTGCTTGGCGGATATTCGGTATCTGGACTGGTTTCTGAAAGCACATTATTGAGCATTCGTTCTTATGCAGCGTATTCGAATTCTGGTCTACTCTCGATTAGTATGCCACAAGTGACCAACATCGGTAGTGTTGCGTTTGCATACTGTTCGAATTTGACAGCAGCCTTATTCCCCGTATGCACTAATGTTGGCGGGGCGGCATTCGCGTCATGTATTGGTTTGGAGACGGTCTCTTTTCCGTCGTGCACTCATATTGGAGACACCGCGTTTGCATTTTGTTCGAATCTGACGACGGCTTCCTTTCCGTTGTGTACTTATATTAGCAGTACAGCATTTGGATCGTGTTCGAATTTGGAAACGGTATCTTTCCCACAATGTACTTATATTGGGAACTATGCATTTTGGTATTGTTCTAGATTAACCAATGTTCTATTTCCAATGTGTTCTTATATTGGTGAGACGGTATTTACAAATTGCACAGGCTTAGAATCTGCGCATTTTCCTTCGTGCAAATATATTGGGTCGTATGCATTCGGATATTGTTCGAGCTTGACGGAGGTCTCATTTCCACTGTGCTCTTATATCGGCGGTAGTGCTTTTTCACAGTGTACGAGTTTGTCGTCCGTCAATTTCCCTTTATGTGAAACAATTGGAGCTTATGCGTTTCGGTCTTGTTTTGGTTTAAATACAATATCATTTCCACGATGCTCTTCAATTGGAGTAGGTGCGTTTTATCAATGCACCGAATTGGCGTCAGCTGATTTTCCTGTGTGTTCTTATATCGGAAGTTCTGCGTTTTGGAGTTGTTTTGATCTGGTATCGGCCAATTTTCCTATGTGCTCATATGTTGGGGCAACCGCATTCACATATTGTAATACGTTAAGATATGCTTCATTTCCTCAATGCTCTTATATAGGCGCAGGTGCATTTTTCCAGTGCCAGAGTTTAGAATCCGCAGACTTCCCAGCGTGTACTACGATATCGAATCAGGCTTTTCGGTATTGTGGTATAACTGTGGCATCTTTTCCACTGTGCTCGAATATTGGAACCAGTGCATTTCGTGATTGCACAAGATTGGTGTCCGCTTATTTTCCAAAATGTAAATCCATTGAAGCGGGCGCATTTTTTGGGTGTACAAGCTTGTCGTATGCACATTTTCCATCATGTGAATATATTGGAGCGGAGGCTTTTTATCTATGCTCGATAACACAAGCATCTTCCCCAGTATGTTCTTATATTGGAAACAGCGCATTTCGTGGATGCGCAGGACTAGAATCAATTAATTTTCCTACGTGTTCTTATATCGGAAGTTATGCGTTTGATGAATGTATGAATTTGGAATCTGCTAATTTCCCAACGTGTGAATATTTAGGCGATAATGCATTCGCGAACTGTTCAAACATAAGCGTGGTTTCTTTTCCAGTATGCTCTGCAATCAGAGCTGGGGCGTTTAACAGAACAGGTTTAACATCGGTGTATTTTCCAGCATGTGAATTTCTGGGGAACGCGGCGCTTGGCGTTTGCGATAATCTTACAACAGTGAGCCTTCCAATCTGCCAATCGACCGATGCTTACGCGCTTTATCTTTGCCATAATCTGACAACGGTGTATCTTTCCAGATGCACTTATCTGGGTCAGCGCATATTTTCCGGTTGCTACAACTTGATTGCACTATACTTGGATAAAGTATCGCAAGTGACATCAATTGGAACCTCTGCTTTCTTCTCCACACCAATTGGGGGATACAGCGATGTTGCTGGTCAATATGGATCAGTATATGTGCCGACCAGTTTATACGGTGCATTTGTTGCTGCGTCTAATTGGGCTTCGATATCAGAAAGGATCGTACCTGTATGAACAATCAAGACATGACCGAGTTCGCTGAGAACTTATGGAAAAACTATATAAAGCCAAAACTGGAAGAGGAATGTTCAAATGATGTTTCTTTCTATCGTGCTACGGTAGCAACGAATAATGGAGATGGAACACTTGCAGTTACGATTCCATTTGACGGTGAGAGAACCATACAATGCACCAGGGAACTATTCAACGTGGAATCATCCGCGAATGTTCTGGTTTTGCGAATGGGAAACGGAAACGCTGGGGATAATCATATAGCCATAGCAGAGATGGATGATATTAATCCAGACTTCAAAATAGCAAGCGGGCAGACAGAAGGTGGTACTGGAATGAAAGTATTACTGGGAGGATATTCGGTATCTGGAAGCGTGACCGAAAATACATTAAAGAAAGTAAGAGATTATGCGGTTTATCGTAATAGCGGTCTTACTTCAATTAGTATGGAACGAGTACAAGAAATTGGGGAAAGAGCTTTCTGTTCATGCACAAACCTTACATCCATATCTTTTCCAGTATGTTCGATGGTCGGATCAGGGGCATTTTTGGGATGCTCTGGATTAAGTGAAGTGTTTTTGCCATCGTGTTTAAATGTGGGGAGTGAAGCGTTTTACGCATGTTATTCCTTGGCATCAATTAACCTACCAGTGTGTACAGACATCGGAGAAGCTGCGTTTGAACTATGTTCTTCTTTGGAATCGGCAAGCTTTCCTGCCTGCACAACTATTGGATACATGGCTTTTGCAGAGTGCTACGCCCTAACAAGCGTAAACCTTCCCGCATGCACAGCGGTTGATTCAGCAGCATTTCAATATTGCCGCACTTTAACGAATATCAGCATTCCGAACTGCATTGTTACTGGAGACCAGGCGTTTCAATATTGTAGTTCTTTAACAACTATTAACCTTTCGGTTTGCGGGTCTATAGGAAGCCGTGCATTTGAACGATGCACAAATCTAAATAGCATTAGTATTCCTGCGTGCACAACTATTGAACTGTGGGCTTTTGCAAATTGTCATTCAATCACAACTTTAAGCCTTCCAAAATGCGCATACATCGGAAAGGGAGCGTTTGAAAGTTGCTGGCGTTTGGTGTCTCTGTATTTGAATGAAGTTTCCGCGGTTCCTGAATTGAAAAATACCGACGCTTTTAGTAGCACCCCTATCGGTGGTTATAGAGCAGTAGCAGGACAAAGTGGAAGTATATTTGTGCCATCTAGTTTATATAATGCCTTTATGAATGCATCAAATTGGGGAACATATCGTTCTAGAATCGTAGCAATGTAAATAAACACTATACAAATTGCATTATGTTATGTTATAATTCAATATGATATAGTTTATATATTTGGCTCTGTCAACAAGGACACAGCAACGACCAACAAGGGTCAACTCACTTTGGTTAGTTCCAGGGTGCGTTGGCCCTTTTTTATTTTGATAAATCGGAGATTACAAACAATGGCTTGCAAATGCAAACACGCTTACAAGAAACGGGGAGATGTATCCATCCACTGTAGGGCTATCGAGGGCAAAATGGATTACTGCGGTCATCAGAAGTTTTGCCAGAATACAGGTCAGTGGGAGATAAATTGCACCGGCGTATCCTGCCCCAAAAAAGAAAAACCCGCCGTTAAATAATCGGCGTTGATATATACATCAATAAACTTATGCGAGAAGAAGATGGAGGAAAGACGCATGGAGTTTTACAAGCTTACTGATGATGATGTGAGGAATGCAGTTACGTATGTATCGACCGTAGACAAGATGGCTTTTATCAACGAGACGGCAACCAAGTGCTTTGACACTTTGGATATCACGGCCAACAGCGAAAGCCTGAACAGCGCATTACCGTCCTGTTACAAAGTCAACACGGATCGGCGCAGCCGCTTCTTGATGGGTGCATTCGTCAAGATGTATCTCGGGAAAGAGATTGAAACAGAGGATGATGATCCATGGTTAATGTCTATACCTGAGTACGATATGTATGCCGGAGGGCATGTGTTTGAAGATATGAACCGCATGAAGAATAATGCGGCGCTGAGAGACACTTGTTTTGATATCCTGACGGACTATTCAGAACTGAAATACAGGCTTGACTCTGATATTAAAGGGTTGCTGGAAGCAATGAACAGTTCTGCGACACGACTGCTGGCGTATTTGGAAGCATCATCAACACCAGAGGCTTTGGAGAAAGTGATTCAGCAGGCAGAGAAGAGCGAAAAACAACTCAGAGAATATAAAAAGCAAAGAGAAGGTAATGCCGATGGCTTATCAGAAACCGAGGAACTTTGACAGTCCTTACTATCCATACGAGAAGCCGAACCAGTTTACGTCTCTGAAAGGGGCAGAACTGATTCCGTATAGATTATTGACTTATCTGCTTGATCTTCCTGATAAGTATGGATACGTGCCAAAAGATGACAATACGCGTCCAAGGGTAAGGCTTGCGAAATATCTGTGGTACGACGAAGCCAATCCGCTTGCGCAGCCATTGCCAACACCAGATCAGAAACGGTCCTTACTCTACAACGGAGATGATGTCACATTGTCTACGGAAGAGTCGCGGGAAAAGCATCCTAAAGGCTATAGGCTGATGGGACAGATATACACGAAGCCGAGCGAGACGGACGCTAGGATCTTGGTTAAGTGCTTTATGACGCATGCCATCCCAAGGTCAGACCTGAAGGTCATCCTGGGAGTGGACTTCCAGATCATAACGAATTATGCACTGGACAATATAACAAAATCCCCAACGTATAGCAGGTCGTTTGCTATTCATCAATGTCTTGTTGAGGCATTGCATGGAGTAGACATTGCCGGAATCGGTACGATCCATTACAGCAAACCGATTCACGGAGACAGTGGATATACGACGTACCATTCGGAGGGGGACCAAATTTATTCGGATACGATATTTGCTATTGACTGGCAGGAAAGCGGAACGCCAACTGATGTGGTAGTCAGCTGGTAAGCACATATACGGAAGATAGCAGTTTCGTTTATTACACGCAGCATCGGAAGGAGACAATCAGGTGAAAGAACTTCCTGCTAAATACAAGAAGCTTGTTGAAATGTATGAACCAATCGAAATAGCAGGCTTCACACTCTACCCATTTACGGTGGAGTTCTATGAAGAGTATCTGATAGCGAGTGCGGGAATCGGCTATATGCAGCAATCACTGCCGATAGATTTAATGTCAGTCCCACTGCTATCTGCATTCTTCAAGATGGATCGTGAAAGGGTTGTCGCGGGAAAAAACGCAACGGGGTTGCTCACAAGCGTAGTCATTGCTTTGGTCTTAGCTCTGCGGCTTGCTAAAGACCAGGACGATGTACGAACACAATGCGAGCAATTTCAACAAGTAGTTTCAGTGGACGACCCGACGAACCTGAAGGCCCTGATGTTTACAGATGCACAGGGCGAAACGAGGACAATAACGCCTTCGCAGTTTGCGAAGATGAGGCCGATTATTGCAGCTCAGAACGGAATCGAGATCCGGGACGAGCTCGATAACCCGGAACTCGTACAAGCGGAGAAGGACCTGGCGGAAAAAGGAGCAGTAAAGCTTGACGCCAAAAAGACTGATATGGTCGATGCTGCCGTAGTGCTGAGCGGTGTCTCTGAAAAAGAGATTTACCAATGGCCGGTACTGCGGTTGACGAGACTTCTGAAGATGCACAAACGGATCATTGATTATCAGGTATGCGCTATCGCAGAAGGATCAGGCGCAAAGTGGAAAGGCGGAAATCCGACACCACATCCATTCTTCCAGAGGATTAAGGACAGCTCAGATGCCTTGGTGGACCTGAATAAATTTGCAAACGGAGCAGGAATGCAGGCGATGAAAGACGCCGGGGCGATATAAGTCCTCAAGACGTAACCGAAGATTATCTGATCATATTAAGGAGAATAGATACATGATTACATTTAATGATGAGAGACTCTATGCAAAGGGTACTTGTAACGTCATTCTTTCAGACGTAAAAACAGGGGATATCTATTACCAAACTAATAAGACAAGCGTGGGATCAATCACACCCAGCACCAACTTAAACGAGATCAGGGCTGGATTAGGCAACCCCATTGCTGCCATGATCCCCTCAGACTCAAGCATCGCGGTTGGCTTCGAAGCGGCTGACTTCTCCCTGTGGGCGAAGGCTGCCCAGATGGGAGCACGCTTCAGCTATTCAGCTCCGGTCCCGAGATGCCAGATTGTTACTGCTTCCGGAGAATCACTCAGTATCAACGTATCAGAAGGCGTTCCGGTTGCGAAACTGGGAAACAGCGAGGCCATCTGCTACGTCCAGGAAGTCGGTGCGAAGAGCCTTATGCTCACCGATGGTGTTGCTTATCAGATCAGCGAGGAAGGTGATATCAGTGGTTTTACAGCTGTTTCAGGAAAGACATATAAGGTATGGTACGATGTACAGAACACCTCTGCGCAGATTGCTACCATCCAGTCTCTGATCGACCCGAAAGTGGTTCGTTTCGAAGCGCAGATTGCTGTTTACAGCAACCTTTCCGGTGGATCTACTCAGGGCACCAGAGTAGGCTGGATCTATCTGACTATCCCGTTCCTCAAACTGCAGGCTGATGGTGGAATCACCGGCGACCAGGGCCAGAACGATACCACTAAGGTTTCCGGTCAGGCTCTTGCCTATGATGCGTCTGTCGTATCTTCTGTCTGCTCAGACTGCGATACCTCTACACTTGCTTACTACGTATATGCTCCCGATGATGACGCACAGGCGCTTCAGGGACTTGCTGTAATGGGCGGAGAGGTTTCTGTAGTGGTTGGTGAGGAAGCACGTATTCCGACCGTGTTCGTTTACGGTGACGGATCAACAGCGAAACCCTCCAGCTATTCCCAGGGCTTCACTTACACGCTTGCGAGTGGCGGAAACACCTATGCAAGCGTAAGCACTTCCGGGTTAGTAGAAGGCATAGCGGAAGGTGATACAGAAGTCACTGTCAAGTATACCGACAGTGCCGGCAATGAATTCACCTGTCCGGTAAATATCAGCGTGGAAGCTGCTTCATAACAGCAGTTATCCATACATCTCCCCCTGTAGCCTCTGTCCCTTTTCGCGGGGACAGAGGCATATGCGATAACACAAAGCGTTGTGTTATCGCATATGTGAAAGAAGAGGTGATCACATGGACTTTTCATCAGTTGCGGAATACCAAGGCACTTTGATACATGCGATTGAAGGAGCCATGACGCATGAAATTGAACGGAGCGTACAGGAAACCATTCAGGAAGTCATGGACGAAAACGTCTATTCGTATAAACGGGAAGAACTTGATCCTTATAGACGAAAAAAACAAGGCGGCTTGCAGGATCGAGCCAACCTAACTCCTAAATTAACCACCACTTACATTGGGGATTCTCTTGAAATGACATTGATAATTGAAGCGACTGCCCCATGGCAAACAAGTGAAGATGCACAGAAAACCGGAATACCTTTGGGAGAGGCTGTTGAAATCGGTGAGGAGATGCACGGCGCGGGGGCTCGTCCATTCATGGAAGACGCAGAAGAAAAGTACGAGGAAAGGTTCGCAAACGAACTTAAACATCAATTAGTTCTTAGGGGCTTTTGAAAAGCAGGAGATAATCAATGGCAGCCACACTTACCCTTAGAGTTCAAGTAAATGATTCAAGTTTAAAGACCTTAGAAAACAAGCTGAAGACCCTGACAGGGAAGCAGCATATTGTCACTGTTAAGGTTGAGGCAAAAACCGAGTCTTTACGTACATTAGAGACTCGGATTAAAGCGCTTGAAAAAGCACATGGCGTTAACGTCAAAGTCAACACTAACGAGGGAAAACTGAAAACTCTTGAGGGGCGCCTAAAGGCCGTTCAAAAGGATCATACGGCCAAAGTCAATGTCCAGGCAGATACGTCAAAACTTGAGCCATTCGAAGCACGCATTAAGGAACTTGAAAAACCAAGGACTGTCAACATAGGTGTCAACGCTCAGCAGCTCGACAACACAGCGAACACCATGGGCAAGATGAACAGTATCACTAAGGACACAACAAGAAGCGTATCTGATCTTGGTACAGCCATCACTTCAAAAATAAAGTGGTCCGCGATCCAGGGGGCTATTAATGGTGTGGCTTCTGCCTTTGCAAACGCTGTTCAGGAAATGCAAAAGGTTGACACAGAGTTGACCAACATTCGAAAAGTCACAGGGCAAAGCAAAGAAGACGTAAAGTGGCTGGAAGACACTGCATATGAAACAGCCAGCAGATACGGGATTCTGGCCAGCGAATACATGGCGGCAGTATATGAATATACGAAAGCCGGATTTGCGGATACCGCTGATGAAATGGCCGAGCTGTCCACTAAGACTATGCTCGTTGGTGATACCACTCAGGAAGTAGCTGATAAGTTCCTGATTGCCGGAGATAAGGCTTTTGGCTTTGGAGGGAATATAGAGCAGCTGTCTATGCTGGTAGACCAGGCTGACTATATCAACAACAATTACGCTACAACCCTTGATAAACTTGCAGAAGGTTTTCCGAGGGTTGCTTCCGTTGCAAGCATGGCCGGAATGACTGCTGAAGAAACTATGGCGATGCTCGGAACAATTACCGCTACCACGCAGGAGACTGCTTCCAGGGCGGCTACGGCATCTCGTGCTCTGATCCTGAACATTCTGGGAGATACAACTGAGGAAGTAGAAGAGGGTGTTACGGTTACTAAGGATCAAATCAACGGTCTCCGTGATGCCTTGAATAAGTATGCTCCTGATGTCGTAAAAGCGGCTGAAGCCACCGGTGATCTGATCAATCCCATGAAGGCTTTAGATGCCTTGGCCACTGCGTATGAAAAGCATGATCTTACAAAGTCTGGGCTGGCACAGATTGAAATGGCTCTGGGCGGAAAGCTACGTGTAAACCAGTTAGACGCCTTGCTGAAACAGTGGGGCACTTATAAAGAGATGCTTGAAGGCATGGGGACAGCTGCCGGAACTGCAGATGCAGAAGTTTCCACAATGCTTGATTCATGGGAAGCAAAAACCAAAATCCTTAGCAATACATGGACAGAGTTTGTCGCAAAGACATTAAAGAGCGATTTCTTTAAAGGCGTTATCGAAGGGCTTACTAAGGTGCTTGACTTATATGGGAACCTTGGAAACATGCTTGCTACTACAGGCGGAGTCTTAGCATCTATTAAAGCGTTCAAGAAGGCAATTTCACTGGGTAACGTTGCGAAAGAGATGGCCCAAGACTTTTCTGCTGCAAAAAATGCTATTTATCAGTATACACGAGAAGTTTCGTCTGTTACGCAACAGATGCAGCTCTTGGCACAGAACGGCCAGCAAAACAGCGCAGAGTATCAAAAACTTTCAGCTCAGTTAGAAACGCTTAAAGGATCGTATGCCGGGTTAAAGAACAACCTGGAACTGACTAAAGAGGAATATCGTAAAGCAACAATTCAAGCGAATACCTTCAATATGGTTGCGTTGGGTATAACGGCTGTTACGGCAGCATTTACCACAACGATAATGTTGTATAACAAATTCACACAAGAACAGCAAGAAGTCGTTGATGGCTTGATAGAAGAGTCTAAAGCATTTCGAGAAAGCGCCGAATCAGCGCAGAGCGAAATTGCCACGCTTGAAGAACTATATGAAGCATATCAGGAAACCGAAGCATTACACGAGAAAGGCTTGGCAACAAGCCAAGAACTGAACTCTGCATCTGCGGCCCTTAAAGATGCAATGGGGATTGAAAAAGGTGCGGTTGTCGATTTGACCGGCGCATACGAAGACCTCATCGCGAAAAAACGTGAGGATATGCAGACAAGTGCTGAACAAGCAGTGCTGAAAGCAAAACAGGCGTTACAGGAAAAAACTCAGGGCATGCCGGATTATGCTTGGGACCTTGCTAAAGTATGGGGTAATCCCGCGTCCAGGATGGCGGCATCCGGATGGCAAAAAACTTTGTCTGAGCGATTTGACACCGACGAAGAGATAGATGCACTGATAGATGCGTATAAACGCGCTATCGAATATAGAGACGCATTAGATAAGAAAGCGGCAGGGAAGATAGATTTCTTTACGAATCTGGCTAAGTCTGCGCCGGAAGCAAAGAAAAAATACGATGACGCAGTTAAAGTGATAGATGAATGGGCGGAAACATTAGACCCGCTTATAGCCGCCCAGGAAACATTGAATGACGTTATGAACGGAACGGCTGATGCGGCAGAAGGAGTTGCAGACAGCCCGCTCGCTGAGTCATTAAACGAAGTGACCGACGCCGCCGAAGATGCAAAGACAGCCCTCGAAGAGTATCAGGAAGCCATCAAAGAGATGAAGGGCGACGATTATAAAGAACTCAACAAGGCTGTCGAGAATGCCCTGAAAGATATTGAGAAGGGTCTGAAAGACTCTACCTATATTAGTGCTCTCGCAGATCTGTTGTTCAGCCCGGAAGCTATTGCCGAAGCCAAGAAGAATGGAAAGAGCAAAGCTGACCTGATTGCGTCCTCATTCATGAAAGAGTTTGCTGGCTATCTTGATGAAGATGGTGTGTGGCAGGCTACCGGCGGAGAGGACATGGGCGCTAAGTTCCTGGAGGCTTTATGGGGCGCATCTGGAGAAGAGTTCTTTAACGGTTGGACAAGCGAGATGGACGACCTCGGGAACCGCATCATCAAAAAGGGTGATGAAATCGCAGCGTCTATACATCTTGACGAAGAAACCGGGCAGATTGACTGGCTGATTGAAGACTACGAGCTGCTGGCAGAGGCACTTGGTTGGTCGGCTGAAGGAATAGAAATAATCCGTGATGCGTTGTCTGCATGGAACGAAGGTCTCAATATGTCCGAGACCGAGATCAAGAAGTTTGCTAAAGAAGCTGGTGCGTTAGGTGCAGATGACGCCATTGCGCTCGAGCCATTTATCACTGCACTCCAAGAAGCCGGGGTGGAGCTGGATGAGGCGCTGGAATACGTCGATAAGATCAACGAATCTGACAAACTAAAGTTCACTGTGGATTATGGTGATGTCGAAACCGCAAAAGAACATGTCCGGGAATTATATGATGATGTAGCAGAGGTATCAGAGGCTTCAGAAGACACAAACACGGATTTCGATCTGTCCGGTGTTGATTCCGCCATAGAAAAAACAGATAAGAAGACACAACGCCTGATTAACACTGCACAGAAAGCCTATGAAGAATTTGTTAAGTTCGGAAATATTGATCTAAGCGACAGAGAAGTGCAGATCAATGAAGACGGTTCTCATTCGACCGTAAAAGGCGGAAGCATGGGGTTTGGAATAGGCGACCAAGTGATCACAATCGCTTATTCGCCAATGTTACAAACAGGAACAGGACAGCCTGAAGAGCTAACGTCGGAAGCGGTTGCTTCATATCTTCACGGAATATTGGATGCAGCGCTCAAAGATGGGGAGTGGACCGTTGAAGAGATTTTTAAGCTTGATGATAAGGGCCTAATAGCTGATGTAGACGCAACGCTTGAGGAGGCCGACAATACTGCGATATCTGTTGGAGACCACATGCATGTGGTCTGCGAATTGCTGGAGCGCATGGGTAAAATCAACTTTGATACAACCGATGTCGTTAAGCTCACCGAACAAATAGGCTATATCAAACAATACATGGATGAACTCAATAATAATGAGAACATCAGTGTAGATGTAAAAGCAGAACAATTAGAAAACGCAGAAACAATCCTTGCAGGGCTGGAAGCGCGGCTTAAGAGCATCCGTGATGGATCAGCAGATGCTACAGTAACTGTTGATAGCAACACTGAAAATGCTACTGATGGCATGGAAGAGGTTACGGAGGAAGCAGATGATGTTGATGAACTAGCCCCGGAAGTAACCGTTGATGCGAACATCACACCGGCACAGCAGAAACTGTCGCAAATCGTAAGCGTTCTTTCAGCTCTTACAAGCACTACACATAAAATAAGAATTGACGTTCAGCAAACGCCCTTCAAAGGAATAGAAGCGGATGCAGAGGGGACGGAAGGATCAAGCGGCGGCATGGCGCTTGTAAATGATGGTAATGGTCCTGAACTGATCGTCGAAGATGGACAGGCAAGGATTGCCGGTGGTGGCAAGCCTGTCATTACCGTGCTTCAGAAAGATGCAAAAGTCTTTAATGCAGAGCAAACGAAGGATATACTTCAGCGCAGCGGAGTCCCGGCTTATGATCAGGGAACATCTCAAAGATACACTCCTCCTGCATCAGACAGCAATGATAAATCTAAATCATCGGACAGCTCACAAGGCTTTCGTCAGACTGGAACAACTACAACCACAACTGATGAAACGTTGGAAGCGCTTAAATCCGGTGTCGAACTTGCGAAATCATGGCTGGAATACTCAAAGGCAATCTACGAATACTGCGGGGACATCAACGAAGGGTATGCACGTCAGAAGGAACTGACTGAGCAAGTAGCGGCTGCCATCTTAGAGCAGGCTCATTATCTTGAGCAGACAGGCGGAGACCAGGCAGAGATTAACAAGCTCTATGCAGAGTATTTTGCAATGCTGAAAGAAGCAGATGAGCTTGCCAAGAAAGAACTTGAGGAAAAACAGTCTCTTCTGAAATCAGAACTGGAGCTGATGGAAGCACAGGATCGTCCATTATCTGAACGCCAGGCGAAAGAACAGGAAATCGTCGATAACCTTGAAGAGCAGATTGCGCTGCTGGAAACGATGGGCGGCCATGAAGAAGAGATCAACCGTCTTCTCAAAGAAAAGCTTGAGCTAGAACAGGATATCAAAGACATGGCGGTCGAAGAAGCAGAAGGTGAGGTATCGCTTCTGAAATCCCAGCTTGATGTGTTGGAGGCAAAAGATGCCCCACTCAGAAAGCAAATCGCCAAACAGCGTGAGATCCAGGCTGCCCTCAAAGCACAGATTGCAGCCATGAAAGCGGCAAAGGCTCCTGCTGAAGAAATCAACAAAGTTCGCGCGGAACTGTATCAGATAGAACAGGACATCAAAGACGAAGAGCAGGAGTTATACGACAGGGTAATAGCCGCAGCAGAACGAAAGATCGACAAGATCAATGAAAAACGTGATGCCGAACTGGAAAAACTGAAAGCAGCCCGTGACGCTAAGAAAGAGCAGAATGAGCTGGAAGCAAAAGAGCTTGCATTGGCGGAAGCAAAGGAAAGGCTTGCAAACGCCAGAGCAGAACGGAATGTCCGTGTCTGGAATGCTGCTAAAGGACAGTGGGAGTGGGTCGCGAACGCACAGGATGTAGAAGCGGCTGAGAAAGAAGTCCAATCAGCGCAGGATGACATTGATGAATACTACGAGGAAAAAGAATATGAGGCTGCAGAAGCCGCAATCAATGAAAAGTATGACAAGCTGATTGAACCATGGCAGAAAGTCATTGATGAACTGACAGAACCGGCAGAGTCGTTAGGACATGCTCTTAAAGCATTGGGGGAAAATGCGACGGAAGCTATGTATTCCACCATCCAGGCACTCAGTAAAATCCTGCAAGGTACTGGATATTCGATATCGACTCCGAATTTGTGGCTTGATGTTCCTGAGTACGATTCGGGAGGTATTTTAAAAGGACTTGGTGGAATCAAGGCTACCAAAGAAGACGAGATGGTACTTCCGCCTGAACTGACAAAAGCCATGTTAAACCCGAAGGCAGACAGCATCTTCAAAGACCGTGTAAATGAGTTGAACATGCTATATGGAGCAGGCGCGACTCAAGATATGAAGAAAAAGGCAACAACAAGCGTGGGTGAGCAGATAAACGGAGACGTGTACAAATTCGGAGATGTTTCATTGTCAGAAGCTGAAGCCCAGCGCACAACAGTATACGAGCTTGCGAAGATGTCTAGAGAATTAAAGAGTTACGTGGCAACTGCCAGATGAATCATTCTGCCATGAAAGGAGCACTGTAAAATATGGCTTTATATAAGGCGACAAATATCATACCAAGTCTAATGAATAGCACTGAGGATGGAACGGTTGATGCAAGGGAAGACCTCACAATATCTTGGCAAGTTAATGGGCCTTCCCCAATGGAAGATTGCATACTCAGAATATATGACATGACGATGGAAGCTGATGATTTTGAAAGTCGGCTCATATATGAATCTCCCTGGATTGAAGAAGGGTGTCCGTTCTACGGAAGAGACAGCCTTGGAGAAATACAGCGGTACTCACATACGATTCCGAATAGTGAATTGCCACCGGTATCGGATGGAAAGGGTTATGGAAACGGCCGTCAATATAGCCTTGTGATTACACAGTGGTATGAGGAAAGACTAAGCCTTTATGATGTAGAAAGGCATGGAATTAAAACCGGACCGGTTTCTTTTCAAACAGCATACCCTGCTACTTTTGTGCGAAAAAGTGGTTATGATCCCACAGACCCGCAATGCTATACAATCACAGCACGAGAAAAAACTTTCGACTTTCTTTCGTTCACAGATACCAACTTGCAGTGGTTCCGGTGGGTTCTGTCAATCAATGATGGAGATATACAGAACCCCATAGTCGGAGACACGATTTATGACACTGGCAAAATATATGGGTCTGGGGATTTGTCTCTGTATTATTCAGGCTTTATTAATGGTGTGTCATATGTCTTACAGTGTACAGCGAGAGACCGGTACGGAAGACCGTACACATCCGACCTGCATAGTTTCATAGCAGATTACGAACAGATAACCATGGACTTTCCGATTGCTGTAACGCCATCTCAAACAAAGTCGGCAATACGTGTCGAATGGAAAGGTGCATTTACGATTCCAGGAGTTCCGACCGGTAAATACAAAATCACTGCGAAAGATAATCTGCGGCTTTATTCAACGGACGATTATGTAACATGGGACACCGTGAGCGAACGCCCAATGGATTTTGATACTCCGTGGACACTCATGTATAAGGGAAAACTTAATAAGGCTGATGCGATTCTTTGGGAACTTGGTGCTTCCAATAGTTCCGATGTAGTGAGCCTTGTTTATACGCACTCCACAAGGACGTTGAAATTAAAGAAGGGTAGCACCGTTCTGCAATCATATAGCCCGATATGGTGGGAGTCTACCATATCAACGATACTTGTGGTTCCCGAAAACGGAGACCCGACGTTCTATCTGCGGATAGACTATATGACAGGTGGTTTATATCCGTCAGAAACATTGTATCCTGCTGATGACCTTTATCCGCAAGAAGACACCATGTATGTCACAGACAAGACAACTGATACGCTTACTGGAGTAACATTCAGTGACATTACTTCCGTGAGAGTATATGGAACTCAACTGTGTTATTTCCTGGAAGTGATGATTACGAACGAAGAGTTGCTTCCGGCTATCGTGAAAGCCATGTACGATAAAAAAGCATCTAAGCCTATTTCGGTAGATGGTCTGGTGTTCTACGCCACTTTTGAAGCAGGGCTGAATGCAGGTTCTTTGTATTACTTTGGGAAAGAGTTATCTGGATGGGCTATTTACAGAACGGAAGAGAACGATCAGATTTCAGAGCCAATGGCACTTCTCCCTGTGAGTGCTACCGGATTCTATGACTACACGGCACGAACCGATGGTACAAAGTATCTGTATGAAATCGCACCCGTGTTTGTTGGCGAGGAAGGGCATACGACTGGTACGGCGATCCGAAGTGATACTCCTTTCGGGATAAAGAACTCTGTGTACTCGATTATTGAATGTGTGTATGACGAGGAAAGAGAATGTTATATCGCCCTTAAAGAATTTGATTTTGATAAGAATGTTAAAACTGGACAGGTATCCAATAACAACAAACCTTCCGTACTTCCGAACTTTACAAAATATCCGACTGTACAGCTTGCTCCGCAAAACTATAAGAGCGGAAATCTTTCCAGTCTGATAGGCGTTCTGAATCTGACTGAGTATTCAGAAATCAATTACATGGATACGAGGCAGCAGAGGGATGCTATATACGAACTGTCCATCACGACAAATCCGTTGTTCCTGAAGACCAGAAAGGGAGACATTCTGAAGATTCGAATTTCAGATGCAATAGGAATGACATCAATGGATAATACGCTGTCTCAGGCACAGGAAGTATCTATCTCATGGGTAGAAGTTGGGAGCCTTTCGAACAAGGAACACATTGTTTCCTATGAAGATATTGAGCATAGTGAAGATTACTATGAAGATGATACCGGCACTCCGATTATCCCGACTGGAACGATACCTATCAAAGTGAACGGATTGTATGAGATCAGGCAGTACGCACAGGCTAATGTCAATGTGCCGAATACTTATAGCGACAGCGACCAGGGAAAAGTCGTTAATGGAAACGTGCTCGAACCGCAGACCAGTATGAACGTCGAATCGAACGGGACCTATGACACTACACTGAATAACGAAGTGGTTGTTGACGTTCCGAACACATACACTGCGGAAGACCAGGGCAAGGTTGTAAGCGGAGATGGGCTTGTAAGCCAGACTACTACAAACATTGGAAGCAACGGAACCTTTGATACCACTCTGAATAATTCAGCTGTTGTCAATGTGCCAAACACTTATGGTTCCGCAGACCAGGGAAAAGTCGTCAGCGGAAATGCTTTGGTTGCTCAGACCAGCAAGAACATCGGGAGTAACGGGACTTACGATACGACACAGAACAATTCTGTAATTGTAAATGTCCCAAATACGTACACGGCATCGGATGAAGGTAAAGTGGTTCAGAACGGAACATTAGTATCACAGACAACACTGATCATAACAGAGAGCGGAACCTATGACACGACTGCGTATAACAGCGTAGTTATCAACATTCCTGCGGCGAGCGGAGAGGAGTTCTAATGGCAGACGAATATATAGTATCTAAGAGTGATATGACAGCAGTAGCAAATAAGATTCGTACAAAGGGCGGAACAAGCGCCTTATTATCGTTTCCACAAGGATATATGTCTGCCATTGATGCGATTTCTGGTGGAGGTGGAGTGATACAGCCGTTAAGCGTTTCCGCTAATGGAACGTATTCCGCGCCTAGCGGTGTTGATGGGTATTCTCCGGTTAATGTTAACGTGCCTCTTCCGAGCGGAACAACATCACTATCATTTGAGTCCAATGGCACTTACATTCGAGACATTAAAGATTATGCAAGCGTAAATATAACGGTGAGTGTATCGGGAGCAGGAAATTTAGGTTCAAAATTCATTTCGAACAATGGTATTTTCAATGCTTCAACAGACGGTTATGACGGATACTCGCAAGTGACCGTAAATGTTTCAGGTAGTGGAATCGCACTTGACCAGCCGCTAATGATGATAGGAAATGCTTCATCGCTATATAGCGCAGATGTAGCGTCAACAATAAATGTACTGAGCTTTCCTTATTGCACGGAAATAGATGGATTTCCTGATTGTGACGGACTGCGAAGTGTATATTTTAACGCCCTACCATCCGTTCCAGCCGGTGCGTTTGCGGGATGCACGAACTTAGAGACAATAAGTTTTTCCGCATGTGCATATATAGCAAGTGATGCGTTTATATTCTGTTCCGCATTGTCAGTAGCAATATTTCCATCTTGTATTGATGTAGGTGCTAATGCTTTCCAGGATTGTACTTCCTTATCATATGTGGAATTTCCGCTGTTATCCGTTATACCAAGCGAAATGATGTCTGGGTGTTATAGCCTTGAAACAGCAAGTTTTCCTGCATGCACAAAAATAGAGAGTGGTGCTTTTTCGCAGTGTGAATCTTTAAGCAGCGTGAGCTTTCCGTACTGCTCATACATAGAAAATGGGGCGTTTTATGGATGCTATTCATTGCAGACAGTCGAATTCCCGTCATGTACGTTTATGAATAGAGAGGCTTTCCAATCATGCAGTTCACTGTCAGAAGCGACGTTCCCGTTGCTGACCGTTATACCGGGATCAGCGTTTGCTGAATGTAACGCATTAGAGAGCATATCCTTTCCTGCCTGTACAGAGATCAGTGCGTTTGCTTTTGAAAACTGTGGTATTTCGTTAGCTTATTTCCCAGCGTGTGAATACCTTAATGAAAATGCGTTTGCAGGTTGTACTAATCTTGAAGTGGCCTCCTTCCCAGTGTGTACAACTGCTGTAAGCAACGTGTTCTACGGATGCTATAGCATACGCATAATGGACTTTCCGGCTTTAAGTGGTTCCTTGCCTGACCCATTCGTTCCAGATTCCGTAGAAGAAGTATATTTTCCTTTGATACAAGAGGCCGTAAGCAACGCACTTGCATACAAAACGTCATTATCGTCAATTAATTTTGATAGCCTTATTTCGATAGCAGAGGGAATGTTTCAAAATACAATGCTAACCAGCGTTGCATTCCCTTCCGCACAAGTTATAGGGATAGGTCCTTTTTACGGATGCTATTCGTTGACTACAGCTAAGTTTCCGATGGTGAGTTATATAGATGATGGTGCGTTTGAAGCATGCGAACACCTGACTTCTGTTTGGTTCATGGCATCAAGCGTAGTTACCACAAACAATATAAGTGGTATTTTTTACAATACTCCGATTATGGATTCTACTTACCTAGAAGGACAATATGGTTCTATTGTAGTTCCGGCAAGCCTTTATTCGGCTTATTTAGCAGATTCGGATTGGGGAACGCTTTCGGATCGAATCATGTCATGGTCGCAGTCGTGAGTCAAAAGAAAAATACAGGGGGATATTAATGGCTTTAAAAATACAAATGCTGATACCACATTATCATGAGAGTGAAGCACTTGTTTGCAGACTATTGGATTCTATAGCTATGCAACAGGGGATTGACTTGGAGAAAGATGTTGGCGTAATCATATGCAATGATGGCACAGATGTATTACTGGGTTCGGTAACACTTGAGAGTAAGTATCCTTTCGAAGTCAGATACATGGTACATGAACACAGCGGAGTATCCGCAACAAGGAACATACTTTTGGATCATGCGACTGCTGAGTATGTTATGTGTTGTGACGCGGATGACACCTTCTCACATGCGCTTGGACTCTATAAGATATTTGAGACGATTGATAACAATGATGGATTTGATATGCTGACGGCATCGTTTTTTGAAGAGTTGTATGATTCGAAAACAGGGAAATACCAGTACATAGAACGACAGAAAGACCCGTATTTCGTTCATGCAAAAGTTTTTCGACGGGACTTCTTAACAGAGAATCATATTCAATGGGCGGAATCCTTGAAGGTATCGGGGGATAATTATTTCCTATGGCAAGCAATATACCTGGCGAAGAAAAAAGTCATATGTAAGATGCCGATATATATCTGGAAACATAATCCAGACAGCATTTGTCGGTGCAAGAAGAATCGCTTTGAGAAAGACTATTACCTTCATATCATCAGTGATTCCATGAATATCGAAGATTTCTTGAAACGCGGAATGCTGGATGTAGCCAAGCACATGATAGCAGGGATGATTTACGATTTGTACCTGAAGCTGGAATTCCAGAAATGGAATGAGCCAAAAACTTTACAGATGCTTCAGAAGTCTTTGATTATGTGGAGTGCATGTTATCAGAGATACAAGCCACTATATGATTCCATGGCAGAAGAGGCAAAGAGATATGCAATGCAAGAACGATGCGAAGCGCATGCAGTAATTATAAATGATCGAATGATTGTAGATGCGGAGAGACTTGTGCAGTACATGTCTGAACGGTTTAGAGCGAGCGCCTGATAGGAGAGAAGTGAAAAATGACAGACGAAAGAATTAATGCATACATGAAGGCTTTAAGAATGCCGTTTCAGAAGTTGTGCCGGTTACGATTTTTGAATCCAGATGGAAGCGTAGCGTTCGCGATAGACAACAACGTGAACAATCCAACCAGCGAACGGAGGAGCAAAGCATTCATTGCCCAGGGAAATCTGTCTGTAAACTTCCAGAGCGGACAGAGAAGAACGGCAAGCGTATTGTTCGATAATATTGATGGCGAATTTGATTTCAGTGTGAAGCACTTATGGTTCGGACAGGAAATAGCAATAGACGAAGGCTTGATTCTTCCTGATGGGACGGACTATTACATACAACAGGGAGTGTTCCTGCTTACCAGACCTGTTGAGTCTATACAGCCCGTAGGAAAGACAATAGAATACAGCCTCGTAGATAAATGGGCGAACCTGGACGGAACGCTATATGGGAAACTTGAAGGTTCGTACCAGATTCCAGTAGATTCAGACCCGTTTGATGCGATTAAGGCTTTGCTGCAAGAAGATAAGGGAAATGGGATTCCGGTAGATTCGACTCCGATCACCAATATGTACACCGAATGGGAATCGACACCATATACGTTGTTGATAGATTCCGGAGGAACGCTTTCGGATGTTATAACAGGCTTTGCTGAGATGCTTGTTGGAATCGTAGGTTATGACAGATCGGGAAGCCTTTTAATAGAACCATCCAACGAACAGGTGGATGATATTAAAAAGCCTGTGCAGTGGACGTTCAACATGAACGAAACGACATTGTTGGGATTGACTTATGACATCAGAAATGAAGAAGTGTTCAATGATTATATCATCGTAGGCGAGAAACTTGACAATGGTTCACAGCCTTACGGAAGAGTACAGAATGTAGATGGCCGTTCGGATACCAGCATACAGGTCATAGGACGAAAGACCATAAGAGAAACATCGTCTGGATATGCTAATAATCAGCAGTGCATTGACCTGGCTACATGGAGACTGAAACGCTCGACTGTATTATCCAAGGCAGTAAGCGTATCCGCATCTCAGATTTTTCATATACAGGAGAATCAGCTAATAGAGATCATACGGACAGACAAGGAAGGCAGCCCAACAGAAAAACATTTGGTGCAGGGATTTTCAAGACCGCTTGCCAGCAACGGCGCCATGACAATTTCCGCTATATCTACGGTGGATATTCCTGAATTCACTGTAGTAGAAATACCACTTGGAACTTAATGACAAAAAATACTTATTTGAATAGTAAAGGAGTTTAGAAAAAGAAATGGCTAAAGTGAAAAAGAAATTTATAATCTTCCATGACGGACGCAAAAAAGAAGTTACCGGTGAGACAGGTAAATATTGGATTTGTGATTCTGTACAATACCGCAAGTCAAATTCTGATATTGCAGATGTTGTGGTAGAGAGGATTACTGTACCGAAAGAACCAAAAGAGCCTGAACAGGCGGAAGAAACAGAAGAACAGAAAGAAGCCAAAGAAGAATTCGAACCAATTATAGAATTTGAAGAAGGTTTTGATAAAATGCCTGACCTGTCAGACATTATTGATTAAGAATTGGAAAAGGAGAAGTTAATATGCCAATACAAGATGGAAAATATGTCAATCCTGGATTTGTAAATGATACAGCACCGGAGCTTAATGCTTCAGAGATGAATGCTATTGCTGATACGCTTGCTGCCCTTTCCACGGGGACATTTGACGTAGAACAGATTGTCGTAGATGAAGAGGTAACGATTTATAAGTTTGGAAAATTAGTCTTGCTATCATACAGGGCTAAGACAAAGTACAGTAGTGGCAGCACTCAGATTCCGGCAATGTATGCCCCGTCAATGAATAATTTTCACATGATAGCTCCGATTTATGCAAGTGTTGGGGCTGGAGGCCAGGCGCCTATTGAGGGCTATGCCTGCGTGTTCGTTCAAACAACAGGAGTGATTTCAGTGGAAGTATGGGGAACCGATCAGGATGTGTGCCCAAGATTTGACATTATGTATTTCGGGAAATAACCAAAAAAATAGCGGGGCATTCAATAGCCCCGCTTTGTCACACTAGGAATAAAACCACGAAAAACAAGATCCAGAAGAACGGATTCCAGAATGTCAGCGCAAAAATACCGCCAAGTATGCACAGGGCTATTACAGTATGCTTGACGATGAAGTGATCCCGAACATCCTTCTTTTTCTTCGGTTTGTCTTCCACGAAAAACGAAGACTGTTTCTCCTTACGCTTGCAGCGGTCAACTTCCCAGTTATACTCTTCAATGAAGTCATCAACTTCCCAGGTGCGTTTCCAGAAATCGTCCTGATTGTCGCTATGATTGTTCATTCGCCTCACTCCTTGCGTATTCCATGAACACCCATCCAACCGGAATCTTCAGCTTTGCAGACTCCAGGCTTTCGGCATTGACTGTTATCATTTTCTTTTCGTTGCTATCCGAATTGCGGATCATCAGTATATATTCCTTTTTGATTACATTAGTTTTTAACATTTGTTCAGTCCTTCCTTTTCAGCTAAACGGTTAATCATTTCGCACTTGCAGCGTTCGAGCACTTCGTTTATTAGAACTGGAGAATTGCAGGAAATAGGATACTTGCTCCCCCTAATGGTGGAATGGGTGAAAACCAAAGGTTCGTCGATTGGAACTTTTGATATTTCTCCATTATCTGTTGTTATTACAAGTTCATGTTTCAAAACAAAAGTGTATTTTTCTAATACTTCTTGCATCCTACGTTCTCCTATCATGCTATTGGCTCAATCTTGTCGGTTTCTTTAACATGGTGTGTCGGGACATCTAGCACCTGTTCGCAGTTGTGATCCAGAAACGGGAGATATGCTGCACCGCATTTTTCGCACTCGTCAAATTCTACAGGGAATACAGACATATCAGTCTGTGCTTTTTCAACTAACCATTGTGCTGTTGTTAAATCCATCCTCATATTTCTTCCTCCATTATATCACATATTGGCATTTGCATTATCGTCGGTAATGAAAACACAAGATTATTTATCAGCTTTCATCCGTGAACGGTTCTGGTAACGGCATCCATGCCCAAACAGTATCTTCTACATCCCAAAAACTGCCGTTCCAATGAGCGATATAAACAAAGACTTGTTTGAATATACCACCTGTGACCAGATATCCGCCTTTTTCTTTTGGCAACCGTTCCGATACGGGAATCCACCTCTGAGCATATTTCACGCCATCTTTGTATCCTTCATCGTAAGCTGTCTGTAAATCCTTTCCTATGTCCATCAATCTTTTTCCTCCGTCATCTTTGCGCCGCACTCACTACACCAATTTCTTGCTTCTGTAAAGTCATATATAGTACCGCATTCAGAACATTTCAGCCCTTCTATATCGTCCGGTTCTGTAGCATCCATCCATACTATTTTTGTGTTTGGAAACTCTTTGTCTTTGAATTCGTATCTGTATGTAACAGGTATCCACTCCCCACGCTTTACCTCTACAACATCAGCGGCAGACAAAGCTTCATATACTTTCTCGGCAAACTGGTTCGCCTCGTCCTCGTCAAACTTATTTCCCGTCTCGTGTTGAACCCAATGCGCCAATTCATGAAACAATGCTTTTGCACGTACCTCGAACGGTACATCTCCTGCGATATAGATTTGCTTCTCGTTCGGAACGTACACCCCGAACCCCATGTTGCCATCTTCATCTGCAACGGAGTCATACTCTTTGGCCGCGTATATATCTGGTAAGTTTAACGGTTTTCGCTCTACAACATCAGCGGCAGACAAAGCTTGAACTTGCCTCATGAAGTATTCCGCTGTTTTGTAAATATCCCACGTACCCATATATACGAGTCCAGATAAATCAAATTTCAGTTTTGATATATCAACATACTTCGCCATTATTCGTCCTCCTGTCCCGAAACAACTGCATTAAGTTTTTTAATTAAATCGTTTACGCAATCTTTGCACAAAGCTATTTGCGAACCCTGTTTGGTTCCGTTATATACAAATGTGATGTCATATACATCTACCTTGCCATAGCAAACATTGCAACGCCTATATGATTGGCCTCTTTCAATTTCAATCATTTTCATTCTCCTCTGTTGCATCAATAATATTTGCGAATATTCTGGTGACTCTGACATGATGATCACTGTAGTCTACAATATGTTCGACCTGTTCTTTGATTGTATTGTCGAGCCAACCATTATTCATTCGTTCCCTGATTTCATCACAGGTAGAAGCGTTCCCTTTGTAACAAAAATCTATCTCTACTTGTGCGACATATCTTCCTTTAACCATGTTCCCTCCTTTTAC
>Ga0310786_10000374_pt1 | contig 72429 bp, 60 predicted proteins | sample AusTroGonzalo_MG_FD_203881 | JGI IMG/M metagenome (GOLD analysis project Ga0310786, IMG submission 203881) | Bovine rumen microbial communities from tropical cattle in Woodstock, Queensland, Australia - Gonzalo_03 (v2) (version 2) | ecosystem: Host-associated > Mammals > Digestive system >... | reverse complement strand
CGACGGACTCTTCACGAGAATCATCGGTAAAATCAGCGCGTTTACCGTGTTACAGTACATCAACAAAATCAACAACAAACCTATTGGCCAAATTAAATATGCGCTGGTTTAATTCCGCCAACGGGTTTCCTACCATATTATCAATCCCATTAGTAGAATCCTTGGTATTGCTGCTTATCTTTGCATCGGCTATTTCTTTTTGAAGATGTATCAAATGTACAAAGGAAGATAGTTTCAAGTTCTTTCAGGTTTGTAATCTTAAAGCATTGAATATCAATATTTAATACAATATTGAAAACCTACAAGAAGGCATGGCATGATAGCCGCGCCTTCATCATTCAAACTCATACCAAAGATTTTACGACCTTGCCTTGCTCCATTCATTTCCACGGCCTTTTGCTGCCCGTCCAGCCCTTTTCTTTCCAGTAATCGACATCGGCTTTATTCCAACCATTGCGCTGCATAAGACTCATCAGCTTGAAAAACGCTTTTGTTCTTAGCGATATCGGCACTTTCCCCTGTCTTTTCAGTATCTTTTTCGCGATACGGTCAGCCTTTGCGTTGATAGTGTCCTTCAGCTTCGGAGAAACACCATCCCAGTTCACCGCTCTTATGGCCTTACCTAACCTGTAGGTCTGCGGTATTCCCCAGTAAAAGCAACTGTCCGCCATATCCTTCATGGTGGACTTTACGCCTGCCCCCGCAGCTGTTGCAACTACAACAGCCTGCTTGCCGAACATCCTCTCATCAGGACGATGCGACATCCAGCGCCAGCCGTAATGGTCAAGAAGCGCCTTCATCTGTCCAGTCGCATGATAAACATACACAGGAGAAGTCAGTATGATAACATCCGAGTTGTCAATAAGCTGCGTTATTGGCTTTAGCTTTGCGTAATGCGGACAACTATCCTCACTTTTCACAAAGCAGTTCGTACAGCCGCAGCAGAATTCGTCAAAGTCGCGAGGCAAGAACACCTCGCTGATATTCTCCGCAGCAACAAGCTTCTCAGCGATAATGCGGCCGATATGATATGTAGAGCCCTTGTGGTTTGTACCGCATATAATAAGAACTTTCATACTCTTTTTTTGTCTAAAAATTTTTCGGGAGGACAAAAACACAAATTTATTGAATTATCGTTTCATCCCCAAAATCCTACCAGCAACCTCTTCAGGATAATCCACAAGTAATTGTCCATGATTCATCTTTGGAAAGACCTCCACATGAGCTTCAGGGCATAGTCGAAGCAAATGTTCGGCCTGCGGCTTGGCCACAAAAGCCTCCTTGGTGCCATACCAAAAATGGATATCTGTCCCGTGAATGGATTCCAGTTTATGGGTATAGACATCCTTGTAGCCGTCTCGCACCGCCTTTCCTTTCCCGTATGGCCACACTTTTCTGCATTCATCCAACAGCACATCGAAATAATGCGAATGGAACACAAATTTCCAGAAACCTGTGCAGTAATAACAAGTCCAAACGTTGAGACTTTGGTAATATCGAATCGGGTTCACGCTCCACTTAGGGAGAGGCAGCAGCGGTGCTGCGTCCATTATGGCGTGGTCAACCACAATTTCGTTCCGTTCCATAATTCGGGATAGTATTTTTCCACCCAAAGAGAGGCCGTATGCAACGTCCAAATGCCCATTCAAGTTTTCCCGAACGTATTGAGTCGCCTGAATAGCCTGGTCATCGACAGAGGTAAACTGAGACTCTTGACCGAGCAGGAATCCATCTATTCCAACCGCAACAATGTAATATTTGTCCTTCAATAGCTCTATCAGCGGCAGGAATATCTCGTAGGATACCCCTAATCCAGGTATCAGCAGTAAACTCTGATTCTCTTTATTTCCGTATGTGTTGAATGTCATAGTATCATGTTTATATAATTGGAATTCAGCAGTCCAGCAGTGCCCCTATTGTCCGTTCATAGTTCCCATCAATCAGCACGACTTGTTCTCCAGCTCGCCGGAAACTTTCAACATATTTGCGATTATCCTCTTTCAGTCTGTCGATCAGTATCTATCACCATAAAGCTTGCGAGCTTCCGCTGTCCACTTGCAAATAAAGCCTGTTTTCGCATCCGTATAAGCATCTCTGTCATGCTCGTACTTTTTCCACAATCCCAACTTCAGTATTTCATACTCTTTCGCAATTTGCGGATGCTCGTTCAGATAATCCCTAAAATACAGTTCGTCATTGTCACCCACGTACCTGAGATGGACGTGATATACCTTATCTGCAAACCCGTCTTTCGTATATCCCTTGTTGAATGAAATCCTGTTTTTCTCGGTGGACATTCTGATAAAACCATTCCGTTCCATCGCATGTGCCACTGCTTCAATGTCTTGGTTATATGGTATTTCAATTAACACGTCAACAATGTCTTTCGCCCATATTCCTTTTATCGCTGTGCTACCGATATGGCTAATCCTCTCAATAGAATAGTCATTTAATGCCTTTTGCAGAAAAGACTCTATCTCGTCGTAATATCCAACCCACTTTTCATCGGGCTCAATGAGAAATATGGGGAACAACTCCCATAGTTCTTCCAAGGTCATTTCGGACAGTTCTTTTCCCATAATTCTCCTATTCAACTCCGATGTATTGTTTTAAGAAAAGTCCACAAAAATAAGAAAAAAAGACTACTTTTGCGGAAATTTTGAACACATGAACACGCTTTCGGTCGTCATCATTACCTTCAACGAGGAGCAGAAGATAGGGCAATGCCTTGACTCTGTGAAGGATATCGCCGACGAAATCATCGTCGTGGACAGCCATTCCACCGATGCGACCGAGGCCATTTGCGACCGCTATGGCGTGAAGTTCTTCTCGCAAGATTGGCTCGGCTATTCCGACCAAAAGAACCTCGCCGACGACCTCGCCACGTGCGACCTTATTTTCAGCATCGATGCCGACGAGGCTCTCTCTGATGAGTTGAAGCAATCCATCAAAGAACTGAAAAACAAGGAAATCGCCGAAAACGAAGTCTTTGCCATGAACCGCCTCAACAACTACTGCGGAAAGTGGATCAAACGCTGTGGACTCTATCCTGAGACCAAAGTCCGCATCTGGAGGCGCGGCTTCGCCCAATGGGAGGGCATCATCCATGAGTGGCTGAAGTTCGAAAGCGAGCCAAAGAAGACCCTGCTGCAAGGCGACCTGTTGCACTATTCCTGGGACACGCCCGAGGCCTTCCGTAATCAACAGTTCCATTTCGCCGAGCTAGGCGCGCAGTCATACTACGATCGCGGAAAGAAGACGGGCCTCCTACCCTATCTGTTCAGCCCGAGCATCAATTTCATCCGCACCTATATTATAAAAGGTGGCTTCCTCGAAGGCAAGACGGGCCTCTACATCTGCCGCACGATGGCGCAGGCCAACCGACATAAATACAATCTGTTAAGAGAGAAAATCAAACAAAACAAATAAGCATTATGGAAGAATCATTTGAACAAGAAGTGGAACGCACGGTGGCCGTGCTGAAAGCCGGAAAAACCATCCTCTACCCTACCGATACCATCTGGGGTGTGGGCTGCGACGCCACCAACAGCCGCGCCTGCGACCGCGTTTATGAGGTGAAGAAACGCCCCACCAACAAGAGCCTCATCATCTTGGTGGACACTGTAGAGCGACTGAAAGACTATGTGGTGGACGTGCCGCCCATCGCCTACGACCTTATCGCACACGCTACCAACCCATTGAGCGTCGTCTATGCCCAAAGCAAAAACCTCGCGAAGAACATCTCTTCCGACAAGTCGGTGTGCATCCGCGTGGTGGACAACGATTTCTGCAAAGAGGTCATCCGCCGCCTCGGGAAGCCCATCACCTCCACCTCGGCCAACCTCTCAGGACAACCCACCGCCATGACTTTCGGCGACATCAGCGAGGAAATCAAGAACTCCGTCGACTATGTGGTGCAACTCTACCACGATAGCTTCGCCAAACCGAAATGCTCGACCATCATCAAACTCAACGAGGACAATACTTTTGAGATTTTGAGACAATAAAGTGAAGTTTTTTCACTATTTTTGCGCCCCTAAAAACCGTTTCAACCCATGAAATCACTGAAAATGTTTTTCTTGGCTGTTGGATGCATGATTGCATTGGCAGCAACAGCCCAAAACCAACCCCAATCGAAGGCGCAGATGAACGCGCAGAAGTTCGCCACGACGCTTTATCTCATCGATAACTTCTATGTCGATACCGCCAACACAGACAAAGTGACGGAAGACGCCATCATCGCCGCGCTGAAGGAACTCGACCCGCACTCGGCCTACATATCAAAAAAGGACGTGGAAAAGGCCAATGAACCATTGGTAGGCAGCTTTGAGGGCATCGGCGTGACCTTCCAACTCATTCGCGACACCATCACCGTCATCAGCCCTGTGGCGGGCGGCCCCTCCGAAAAAGTGGGCATCATGGCGGGTGACCAGTTCATCAAGATTGACGGTGAGGATGCCTTCGGTAAAAAAGTCGACAACGAATATGTGCAAAAGCACTTACGCGGCAAAAAAGGCACCAAAGTCACCGTGAGCGTGAAGCGTGGCAACGACCCAGAACTCCTTGATTTTGAGATTGTCCGCGACAAAATTCCGCTGAACAGCATCAACGCAGCCTATATGCTTGACAACCATGTCGGCTACATCAAACTCGACCGCTTCGCCCAAGAATCGACACAAGAGTTCAAGGAAGCCTTCGCCAAGTTGCAAGCCGAAGGCATGGAGTCGCTCATCTTCGACCTGCGCGGCAACACGGGCGGCTATCTCAACACTGCCATCGAACTCGTCGACCAATTCCTCACCGAAAACCAGCTCATCGTCTTCACAGAAGGCGTCCGCTCTCCTTATCAGGAATGGCGCTGCACCAACGATGGACTTTACACCACGGGCAAACTTGTGGTCCTCATCGACGAAGGCTCGGCCTCGGCCAGCGAAATCCTCTCGGGCGCCATCCAAGACCACGACCGTGGCATCGTCATCGGGCGACGTTCATTCGGCAAAGGATTGGTACAGAGACCTTTCAACCTACCTGATGGTGCACAAATCCGCCTCACCACATCACGTTATCACACTCCCTCTGGACGTTGCATCCAACGACCCTACGAAAATGGCGTCGAGGATTACGCCAAAGAGATGACCAAACGTTTAGAGCACGGTGAATATTTCCACGCCGACAGCATCCACTTCCCCGACTCACTGAAATACAAGACCGACGGCGGTCGTACCGTTTACGGCGGCGGCGGCATCATGCCCGACCTCTTTATCCCGATTGATACGGCCTACAACAGCAAGCTCTACACCAACCTCGTCCGCAAAGGAGCCATGAACCGTTTCACCACCGACTATGGCCTGAAGCACCGCGATGAAATCAAGGCGCAATATGGTGATTTTGAGCAATTCAACAAGAACTTCGTTGTAGGTGAAGAACTCATCAATGGTTTGAAGAAAGCCGCCGAGGAAGCCAAGGTGGAATGGGACGACGAGCAGTTTGCCCATTCTGAGAAGTTTATCTTGTTGCAAATGAAGGCCTTAATCGCCCGTAACGTTTGGGAAACACAGCAATACTATCAGGTGATGGCCTCTGTCGACCCAGGCATCCAAAAAGCCATGGAAGTGCTTGGAAATGAGAAGCAATACAAAAAAATCCTGAAAGGGAAATAGTTTTCCGCAGGATTGGAACCAACCAACGGGAAAAATTGCTATTTTTGCGTTTTGATTTACGTCGAAATCGGACAACAAATTCAAATAACTTAATCATTTACAAATGAAGAAATTCAGTATCATCACTGCAATGTTCCTTCTGATGGGAATGTTGTTTGGCACGCAAGCGATGGCCCAAGGCCGTATCGACTTGAACGGAGCCAAGTCGGCGCAGCGTTGCGCCAATGTGACTGAAGATGGCTTCACCGCCACCTTCTCCTTCAGCAGCATTCAAGCTACTGAAATCAACACCGAAAAGGGCGTGTTCTCCACCCTTACGATGGACGACACCTACCCCTCTGGTAATGTCGGCGAGCCTATGCTGCCTGCCGTCAACAAGCTGATTGCCGTGCCTTTTGGCGCCAAGATCGAGAGTTTGGAAGTGAAGAGCTACACCACGACCACCTACAAATTGGCTGACTTCGGCATCAACAAGGTCACTCCCATGCAACCCATGATCCGCAAGGACCAGAACCCTGAGGAAGTGCCTTTTGTTTACAGTGCAAAAGCCTACAACGCCAAAGGTTTTGTCGAGCGCCCCATCGCTCTGGCAGAAATCCAAGGTACTATGCGTGGCATCCAAATCGGTGCCTTGACCATCAACCCTGTACAGTATGATGCCGCCACCAACAGCATCCGCGTTTACAACAACATCGAGGTTGAAGTGCGTTACAGCCAATACGACAAGACGACTTCCTACAACGAGTTTGCCCGTACCTTCAGCCCCTACTTCGCCAACATCTACCGTCAAATGTTCAACTGGCGCGACGATGTGTATGACGAGCACCCTGACCTGTGGCAGAACCCCGTCCACATGCTGATCATCACCGACCGTATGTTTGAAGGCTGCATCCAGGAGTGGTTAGCTTGGAAGACTATGAAAGGCTTCTATGTCAACGTGAACTACACCGATGAAATCGGCACTACCGCCTCTGCCATCCGCGCTTTCATCCAAGACGAGTACAGCAAAGACGCCCCGACCTTCCTGATGATCATGGGCGACAAGAACCAAGTGCCCGCCAGCGCCACTGGTAGCGAGACCAGCTGCGTCACCGACCTCCAGTATTCGAGCGTCGACGGCGACCAATACCCCGATATGTACCACAGCCGTTTCCCTGCTGAGACCGAAGCTCAAATGATTTCCATGCTTGAAAAGGCTTTGGAGTATGAACAATACACCATGCCCGACCCGAGCTACCTGAACAACGTGCTCCTCATCGCTGGTGAAGACAGCGGCTGGGGCGTCACTGTGGGTCGTCCCACCATTTGGTACGCCACCAACTACTACTACAACGAAGAACATGGCTACGCCAACGTTTACGAGTACAGCCACGGCCAATATTCTGGTTGCTACAGCCACCTGAACACGGGTGTCGGTTTCGCCAACTACACCGCTCACGGCTCCAACACCAGCTGGGCTGGCCCGAGCTTCACCGTCAGCGATGTCAACAACCTGACCAACCAAGACAAGTACTTCCTCGCCATGGGTAACTGCTGCGAAGCTGCCGACTGGGGTATCAACGGTACCTGCTTCGGTGAGGCTATGGTTCGCGCCGACAAGAAGGCCGCTTATGCCTACATCGGCTCCTGCCCGTCCACCTATTGGCTGAACGACTACTACTTCGGCGTGGGTGCTACCAACCGTGCCGACGGTACGATGCCTTCCTACGAAGAGACCACCATGGGCTTCTACGATGCCATGTGGACCGACGATGCCTACAACACCGTCACCTCCATGATGTTCATCGGTAACCTGGCTGGCAACGCTGCCCAAGCCCTCGGTTACACCTTGCACTGCAGCACGCTTTACAACTGGCAAGCTTACCACACCTTGGGCGACGGCTCCATCCTGCCCTTCCGCATCCAGCCCACCGAAAACACCATCAGCCACATGCCCACCCTGCCCATCGGTATGGACTTCTTCACTGTCAATGCCAACCCGGGTTCCTATGTGGGTATCTCCAAGGACGGCATCCTCTACGGTGCTGGCATGATTGGTGAGAGCGGCACTGCCGACATCGCCATCGATCCCATCACCAGTGGCGGCGACGTCACCGTGTGCGTGACCCATCCGCAATACATTCCTTATACCGCTGTGATTCCTGCCGCTGCTTTGGACGGTCCGTATGTTGCTGTTGACAGCTTCACTCCCGCCAACGTCCACGTCGGCGACGAAACCGCAATGAGCATCACTTTCAAGAACGTGGGTACCCAAGCCACTGGCGGCACCACCAACGTCACCTTGACTTGCGACGATAACAACCTGACCATCCTCAACGGCACAGGCTCGTTCGACAACCTTGCTCCTGAAGCCACTGTCACCGTGAGCGGTTTCACCTACAGCATCGCCCAAGGCGTTGCCGATGGTAGCAGATTCACCATCATGATTAACGCTGTTTGCGGCGACGAGACCTGGGAAGGCAAAGCCGTCATCACCGCTGGTGAGGCTGTGCTGGAATTTGCTGGAATGGCTTCCAATGGATTTGTCCCTGGCGAAACCATCACCGTCACGGCTGCCTTCAAGAACGCCGGTCACTACATGGCCACCAATGCCATTGGACAAGTCACCTCGACCAGCCCGTATGTCACCTTCGTGAACGACACCTTCGAGGCCGGCACCATCGACCCGTCGGGTATCGCCGTTTGCGTATTCAACATCACGGTTGATGCTGGTTGTCCCGCTACCGAAGCACTGCCTTTGAACTTCACCTTGAACGCCGACGGCGGCCTCATCGCTGAAGGTTCGGGTGTCGTCAAGAACGCCTGCAACGTGATCTTCGACCTCAGCGACAGCTACGGCGATGGTTGGAACAACTCCTACATGACGGTCAGCTTCGATGATGGCACACCTTCGCAGAACCTCACCATCAGTAGCGGTTCACAAGCGACCTACACCATCGAAATTGGCAATGGCGTCAATGTCAGCCTCACCTGGCACAGCGGCAGCCAATGGGACAGCGAGTGCTCCTTCGTGATTCGTTATGAAGAGGGCGGCGAAATCCTCAACTGCTCCAGTGTCGGAAGCTGCCTGCCCTACTCATTCGTGTGCAGCTGTGGCGGTGGCGGTACAACTGGTAACTACAACCCTGTTGAGGATTTAGAGGCTCAAACCACCAACGCTAACGTCACGCTGACCTGGACCGCTCCTGAAGGCGCCATCGAATACATCATCAGCCGCAACGGTCTTGAGATTGGTCAAACGGCCCAGACCAGCTACACCGACGAACTCCCCGCCAGCGGTATCTACACCTACTGCGTGGTGGCTGTGTACGCTGATGGCAACTCCGTGCCGGCATGTGTCAGCGTCGAGTTCTATGATATCGTCGAGCCCGCTGAAGCTGAATTTGCCATCTATCCCAACCCTGTCAACAACACCTTATATATTAATGGTGGCAACGCCCAGTACACCTACGAGATGTACAACGGCATGGGACAGAAGATGGCCTTCGGCAATGCCAACGGCAACACGCAAATCAGCGTCAACGGCATGGCCAAGGGTGTTTACTTCCTGCGCCTCACCACTGGCACGCAAGTGCGCGTGGAGAAGGTTGTGGTGGAATAAACAGTCCATAAGGACTGCATTAAGAAAGGTCGCTCGCTTGGGCGACCTTTTTTGTGTAATGTTTTTCTAATTTGTAGGAAAAAAATAAAATAATAGACAATCCCTAAAATATTGCTACCTTTGCACCAAAATCAAAAAGTCATGGGAGCATATATCAATGTCGGTAATGCCGGATTCCAAAGTGTAAGAAACGGCGAATATGTTGACAAGTCGGGGCTTATTTCCATAGTTAACGGTACGCTTTTCACAGAACGACGTTTCAGTTGTGTGTCGCGCAGTCGGCGTTTTGGCAAGTCGGTGGCGGCCAAGATGCTGTGCGCCTATTACGACCAGTCGTGCGATTCGCGCAACCTTTTCACCGACCTTGAAATTGCCTCCGACCCATCTTTCGAGAAGCACTTGAACAAATACCCTGTCATCTATCTTGACCTGACAAGTGTCATTGCTGACACGCATGACGACAACATAGTGGACAAAATGAATGCCGTTTTGTTGGCTGATATTGGCAAGACCTATCCTGATATTCCAGTAGAAGCAGGTGATAGGCTAATGGACTATCTCCTTCGTGTGATTGAAGTTAAAAAGCAATCGTTTATCTTCATTATCGATGAGTGGGATGCCATTTGCCGAGAGTATGCACCTGGTACAGCAGCGATGGACCGATATGTTGGCTGGTTGCGCAGGATGTTTAAGAGTCAGGATGCCGCCCGTGTGTTTGCTGGCGTGTATATGACAGGCATCCTGCCCATCAAGAAATACAAGACGGAATCAGCTCTCAATAACTTCATAGAATACTCCATGGTAGAACCAGTTGATATGGCTCCATACTTTGGATTCACCAAGGATGAAGTGAGACTTCTTGCTGAAAGGCATCGCATGGATTTTGACGAACTGGAAAAGTGGTACGATGGCTACCAAATAGGAGACGAACATTCCATTTTCAACCCCAATTCAGTGATGCAAGCCCTCCGAAGCCGTCGTTGCCGCAGTTTTTGGGCAGCCACAGGTTCATACGATGCCGTGGCGCATTATATTCAAATGAACTACGAGGGGCTGAAGGACGATATAGTGCGGATGTTGGCAGGAGAACGCTGCAAGGTCAACCCGACTAAGTTTCAAAATGATATGTCGGTCATCCATTCAAAAGACGATGTGCTAACGGTGCTTATCCACTTGGGATACCTCAGCTACGACTGGCACAAAAGCGAGTGCTATATCCCGAACAAGGAGGTGGCAGGCGAGATGGTTAATGCCGTGGAAGCCAACAACTGGACTCCTGTGGTGAAGGCATTGGAGGCTTCAGAGAAGCTCCTTCAGGCAACGCTTCGAGGTGATGAGGAAGTCGTGGCTCGAGGCGTGGATGCCGCCCATGATGAGAACACGAGCATTTTAAGCTATAACGACGAAAACTCGTTGGCCTGTGTGCTGAGCATCGCTTACTATTACGCCTCCAACAACTATATCATCCATCGTGAACTGGCTACTGGTAAAGGCTTTGCAGATTTGGTGCTCATCCCGCGCAAAAACGTTGATTCGCCCGCCATCATCATCGAACTAAAATACGACAAGACCGTTGACACCGCCATTGCGCAGATCAAACGCAAACAATATCCTTCCAAGGTGGCACAGTACACTGACAACCTGCTACTTGTTGGTATCACCTACAATATAGCTTCCAAGCAGCACGAATGCCGTATCGAGAAATATGCTTGATCACATCCCCCGCTGTTTTTTAATAGTCTCATAAGCCGCATTAACTTCCTGGAACTTTTTCTCTGCGGCCTCTCGCACCTCTTCGCCAAGGTTGCTCACTAAATCGGGATGGTTCTTCTTGGCCATCTCTCGATAGGCTTTCTTCACTTCCTCATCGGTGGCCGACGGGTCAATGCCGAGAATTTTGTAAGCACTATCGGTTTCCTTGATGAACATGGCCTTCACCGAGGAGAAATCGCTGTTGGTCACGTTCATATAGTCGGAAATCTTATTGATAACGCCCAACTCCTCTTGCGAAATCCTGCCATCCGCATTGGCGATACCAAACAAATAATGGAGCAGTTGCAGGCGCGATGCATAGTCCATATAACGACCCACCTGTTGGCTGACTTCGTAGAGGTTGTAGTCCTTCTCCAAAATCTCGCGCAACATCTTGATGTAGTTTTCGGCACGTTCCTGACCAAAATTCTGCAAGAAGAAGCGTTTCACATAGTCGAGTTCTGACTTCTTGACGTTGCCGTCAGCCTTCATCACGGCAGACGAAAGCACCAACAGCGTCACATTGAAATCGCGCTTTTCCTCAGTGTTGCCGAAAGTATCATTCACTTCGGAGCGGATGACCCTCGGATTGCTGCCCGAAAAGAGTCCGCCAATTGCATAACCAATGATGCCACCCAGGGGGCCACCAAACGCCCAGCCCAGGCCGAGCAATAGTATTCTAAAAAAGCATCCCATTTTTATCCTTTTTTTCAAATCGGCGGCAAAAGTAAACAATTTCTTCGTATTTTTGCCACCTTAAAATCGAACCGATCGTTAAACATCAAAACACTTAAATCAACACACATGAAAAAGATTGTCTTATCCCTCGTGTTTGTGGCCTTGTCAGCAATGACATTCGCCCAACAATGGACAAGCCTCGGCAAGGGTACCCCTGCCAGTCCTGAGGTTACGCTGATTTCAAGCAGCGAGAAGCAAGTCGTTTTCGACTTCGCGCTGGGTGGTTTCAGCCTGACCAGAGTGGAAACCCCGAATGGCATCCAGCAAGTCGTCTCCGTCCCGAAGATGGCCACGATGCTTGAAGCGGGTGCTCCCGACCTCCCTCAATTCCCCGTGCCCGCCATCATCGGCGACAGGGCTGAGATGAGTGTCTCTGTGACCAAGAGTGAATTCACAGACTATGAAAACGTTGAGATTGCCCCTTCGAAAGGCAACTTCAGCCGTCAGATTGACCCTGAAACCGTGCCTTACACCTACGGAGCCATGTACAACCAAAACGCTTTCTATCCTGCTACGCAGGCCTATCTCGAAGCCCCTTACATCATCCGCGACTTCCGTGGCCAGAACATCATGGTGCGCCCCTTCGCCTACAACCCCGTGACGAAGACCTTGCGTGTCTACCATCACATGACCATCGAAATGCGTAAGGTGAGCGACAACGGCGAAAACCAGAAAGTGGCCCGCAAGGCTACTGCTAAAGTCTCCCGCGAGATGGAAGCCAGCTACGAGCGCCGTTTCATCAACTATCAGGAAAGCGCTGCCAAGTACCCCTTCGACCACGACCGTGGCGAAATGATTGTCATCTGCCCCGAACAGTACATGGAAGCCATGCAGCCTTTCGTGGACTGGAAAAACCAATCAGGCCGTCCCACCACGATGGTGAGCGTGACCGAAGCCGGTGGCAACAACGACAACCAAATCAAGAACTACATCTCAGGCATCTACAACGACCCCGAGCGTAACCTTGAGTTTATCCTCCTCATCGGCGACTATGCCGACCTCACCCCCCACTCGATTGGCGGCGGACGCGGCGACAACTGGTTCGGCCAATTAGAAGGTAACGACTATTACCTCGAAGTCCTCACGGGCCGTTTCTCGGTGCAGAGCGTACAAGACGTTGAGACCCATGTCAACAAGGTGCTCTATTATGAGCGTGACATGCCGGAAGGCCTGACTTGGGCCAACAAGGGCTTGGGTATCGGCGCCATCGGTGCCGGTTCGGGTCACTTCGGCGAAGACGACTACCAGCACATCGACTTCATCCGCGACACGCTGGAGCACTACACCTATGAGCATGTCACCGAACTCCATGAAGGCGGCGGTGCCAGCTCCACTTCCATCAGCAATACCATCAACGAAGGTGTCAGCATCATCAACTACTGCAACCACGGTTCGGAAACCAGTTGGGGCGTGGCCAACTACAGCAACAGCCACGTCAACGCTTTGGTGAACGACAACATGTGGCCCTTCGTTTGGTCAGTGGCCTGCTTGAATGGTAAGTTCGACCACAGCACGCCTTGCTTTGCTGAAGCTTGGCTGCGTGCCACCGACAACAACACCGGCGTTCCCACGGGTGCCGTCGGCGGTATGTTCAGCTGGATTTCACAGCCTTGGATTCCGCCCATGTACGGTCAAGATGAGATGGTTGACATCCTCACCGAATGGAGAGGTACCGACCACTTCGACCACACTTTAGGTGGTGCTTCTTTGAACGGCAGCATGTACATCCTTGACGCCGCTGCAAGCGACCAAGGCAACACTTTCAACACTTGGATCCTCTTCGGCGACCCGACCCTGATGGTCCGCACCGACAACCCTGTCAGCATGAACGTCACTTGCAATCCCGCCGTGTTGATGCTTGGCATGAACAGCCTCGAAATCACTGCTACAGACACCCCGTTTGGTATCGCCACCCTGATGATGGACGGCGAAGTGATTAGCACTGGCTACATCCAAGACGGTACTGTCAACCTTGAATTCCCTCCCATGAGCAGCGTTGGCAACGCCACCTTGACTGTGATGGGTTACAACAAGGTAACTGAAGTCATCAACATCGAAGTGCTGCCCGCCGAAGGTCCCTTCATCACAGTGAACGGCTACGAGCCCAACTTCGCTGCTGTCAACCAAGAAACCAACCTGAGCATGAGCTTCAAGAACGTTGGTGTTGACCCGACTGAAGGCGTCACTACCGTCACACTGACCTGTGCTGACGACCGCCTCACCCTCATCAACAGCACCGCCACCTTCGACGTGCTGCCCGCTGACGAGACCGTCACCCTGACCAATGCTTTCAGCTTCATCATTGCCGAAGGTGTTCAAGACGGCGAGAGATTCCAAATTGATGTTGAAATGACCTGTGGCGCCACCACTTGGACGGGCAAGGCCTACATCACTGCTGGTCAAGCCATCCTTGACTATGTTGGTGTCAACTGGGCGGGTGCCTTCGTCCCAGGCGAGACCCTGACGCTGGTCGCCAACTTCAAGAACATCGGTCACTACATGGCCACTAATGCCATCGCTACCATTAGCTGTGACAGCCCGTATGTCACCATCCTCAACGAAAACGTTGAAGTCGGCACCATCGACCCCGAAGGCATCGCCTCTTGCACGTTCAACATCGCCATTGATGCCGCTTGCCCCGAGACCGAACAGATTCCTGTCCGCTTCACGATGGAAGCCGACGGTGGCCTGACTGCTGAAGGTGGTATCACCCTGAAGAACAGCTGCAACCTCGTCTTCGAATTGGCCGACAGCTATGGCGACGGTTGGAACGGTTCGTTCCTGACTGTCAGCTTCAGCGACGGCACACCTTCTGAAACCATCAACATGGAAGGCGGCGCGACTGCCACATACACTATCGAAGTTGGCAACGGTGTCCACGTTACCTTAACTTGGACCAGCAACAGCTGGTGGGACACTGAGTGCTCCTTCACAGTGAAGTATGATGATGGCACCGTCATCTATCAGTCTGGCAACCTCAGCTCCGGCGTACTCTTCGAGTTTGACACCAACTGCTCTGGCGGCGGTGCTCCCATCATCGTGGATCCCGTCACTGACCTGACTGGCGAGGTGGAAGGCTTCTTCATCACACTCTATTGGAACACCTCGTTCCTCCGCGACGACATCATCTATCATGTCTATCGCAACGGTATTGAAATCGGTCAAACCACCGAGCACACCTACACCGACGAAGTCCACGTTGAGATGGTTTACACCTACTGCGTGGTCGCCGAACTGGATGGCAACTTCTCCGCTCCTGTCTGCATCCTCATCGATTTTGTGGATGCCGTCGAAGAGAGCGAGACTGAGTTCAGCATCTACCCGAACCCTGTCAACAACACGCTGAACATCAACGGTGGCAACGCCGAATACAGCTATGTGATGTACAACGGCATGGGTCAAAGAGTCGCTAACGGCACAGCTCGCGGCGCTGAACAAATCAATGTCAGCGACATGGCCAAGGGCGTTTACTTCCTGCACCTCACCTCCGGCACACAAGTGCGCGTTGAGAAGGTGGTTGTGGAGTAAGCACAAACTCATTCATTTATATGAAAAAAGCCGCTTTCAAGCGGCTTTTTTCGTTTCATTCTATCTCTATCTCATCTACAAACAACCACGCTGGATTTCCGTATCCGCTGTGGTCTTCAGGTAAGTCATTACCTGTAATCACTATCTCCACATATCGCGCCGTGACAGGTTCAAACTCCAATTCGTAGACAAAGAAACCATCCCTGTCAGCCCAAGTGGAAATCAGGAAACTCTTTTGCGCCACCTCACGAAAAGTCTCGCCATCGTCGGAAATCAGTACCTTGACCTCACTTGGGTTGTAAATCCACGCACCTTTATTAATAAGCGCATGGAACTGTACATGGTGCATCTCTGCTGCCTGTTCCAAGTCAATGACGGCATCCAAAGGATAGCCACAAAAACCTAACCAACGCCCTGAATTGTAGGCACCACGGCCCAAGGCACCGTCAACGAGTTGCTTGGCTCCACCGTAAGTGTATTTCTCGGCAGGCTGCTGGCGCAAGGTGATGGGTTTGCGAGTGGCCAAATTGGGCGCAACAGTGTCTGCCCATGCTTTCGGGTTGAAGATATGGTCAGCATAAGTGTAATGATAAAGGTCATAGAGTTTGGCCATCTTTCGGCAACGTTCCACAAAAGCCCCAAAATCACGCTCTTGTGGGTTATTCCATTGCAATTCCGTCAAGGCATCCATGCGCGGCATGGCCATGTACTGCACGTGGCGGAACGAAGCGATGTATTCCGTCCAAATGTTAGCCTGCACACCAATGATGTGTTGCTGCTGTTCTGGCGTCAATTCTTCGGGCAAAGGTTGGAACTCATACACGCGCTCCACAGGTAAATAGCCGCCGATACATTCAGGCTCGCTAGCGATGTCCTCACTTTGATAATAGTCGAAATAAAGATGCGATGACGGAGCCATAATCACATCGTGACCCTTCCGAGCCGCCTCGATGCCTCCTTCCGTGCCGCGCCAACTCATAATAATGGCTGTTTCGGAGACGTTGCCTTCCAAAATCTCGTCCCAGCCGATGACACGACGGCCACGGGCCTCTACCACCTTCGCCATGCGGTTCATCACATAGCTTTGCAGGTAGTCTTCTTTCGAGAAACGTTCATCGCCCTTGATACCTAACTCCTGAATCTTGGCTTGGCACTTGGGGCATTGCTCCCAGCGCACCTTGGGGCACTCGTCGCCGCCGATGTGGATATAGGGCGAAGGAAACACGTCCATCACCTCATTGAGCACATCCTCAACAAATTGCATGGCTTCCTCGTTACCGGCGCAAAGCACATCGTCCGAAATGCCCCAGCGCCGCCACACCTCGTAAGGACCACCTGTGCAGCCCAGTTGAGGATAACACGCCAAAGCCGCCAACATGTGACCTGGCAAGTCGATTTCAGGGATGATGTTGATGTGACGCTCGGCAGCATATTGGATAAGATCTTTGAGTTCTTCTTGGGTGTAGAAACCGCCATGGCGGATAGTATCATAGAGGTTGCCATTGTGACCGATGACCGTGCCACTGCGATACGCGCCAATCTCCGTCAGTTCTGGGTATTTCTTGATTTCAATACGCCAGCCCTGATCTTCGGAGAGGTGGAAATGGAACTGGTTCATGTTGTGCAGGGCCAGCATGTCGAGGTAAATCTTCACCGAATCCAAGTCCATAAAGTGGCGACAGGGATCGAGGTGCATACCACGATAACCGAAGTTCGGCCAGTCGCGAAGGGTACCACAAGGCAAAGCGACCTTCCCCTCTCCTATCGGCAGGCTTTTGCGTAGGGTCTGGATGCCATAAAACACGCCTGCTGCATCGGCACCTTTTATAGTGACTTGCCTTGGCGTAATGTTGATCTCGTAAGCTTCAGCTTGGTCAAAGTCAGCAGGAGAGAATTTCAGGATGATACCTTCAGATTCGTTGCCTCGCAACTCCCGAGCTTTCAGTTCGTAATGCAAGAGGTCGTTCACATACTCGCTGAAGAACTGTGCTTCACGTTGCAAACCAGCTTCGTAATAGACCACAGTCTTAGGACTTAACACAAAAGTGCCGTTGTCATTCAGTTGCACCTCCTTAGGCATGGGAATGACGTCGTAGGAGGCTTGAGGAAGGTTTTCGGTGCAGGCGGACAAAAGCACTGCAACAAAAAGTAATAATATCGTCTTTTTCATACTTTTTGAATTCTTTGATAATTTACACTAAATTCAACTTCATCACCCCACAAACTCCACAAACTTCTCCGCCTGCTCCATCAGTTGGGCTATCTGTTCATCAGTGAGGTTGAACTCGCCTTTGGTCCATGCTTCCACACCGAGGGCGATGCCAGTCTGCGGTTCCTTCATCACATCCATCTTGATGAATTCCAGCAACTCATTCAGTTTGGCGCGACACGAGGCTGTCTGGTTTTTGCCACCAGCACCACACGCCGTGACTTTTTTGCCCACCACCGCAGAAGGACCAGCGAAATTACTGATGTCCATCGGGCGAGAGAGCCAATCAAACAAGTTTTTGAGCAGTCCTGGATAGCTGAAATTATATTCTGGCGTGAAAATCCAGATGCCATCTGCAGCAAGGACTTCTTTCCGCACACGGCTCACCGCAACGGGCACCGAAGCCTCCAAGTCCTGATTCATCAGCGGGACATCCTCGAATGCGAGGTATGTGATATTGTAGCGACCAGCCAGCATCTTCTCAGCCAAAGCCGCTAACTGACGGTTGAACGACTGCTTGCGCAGGGAACCAACGATAAAAAGAATGTTTTTCATATTCGTTTGATTTTGAGATTTGTTTCGGCAAAGGTAGGAATTTTCTTGAACCCACAAACAAAAAGCGCACCCGAAATATCGGATGCGCTCGTTTTTCAATCCAAGATGGATTTATTCGCCCAACTTGATACGGACGAAGTTCACCACGGTGGCCTCCTTGTCGGCGGCTTGGATGAACTCGGCAACCGTCTTGGGGTCGGCAACCAAAGAAACTTGGTTGAGCAGGCAGCTCTCCTTGAAGAACTTGTTCAGACGGCCCTTGGCGATGTTCTGAACCATGCCTTCGTTGAGGTTCACCTGACCGGGCACCGTAGCTTTGATTTCGCGGGCCTGGGCACCTTGTTCCTCGGTAATGTAACCCTTGGTGATATTCGAGTTGATGTGGTCATCACTGTCGACGTGGTTGGGGTTGATGCCAGCCTTGCGGAGGGCCTTCTCGACCTCCTTACCGATGAGCTCATCCTTGGTCTTGTCGATGGCAACGGCGAGCTCGCGGTCCTTCACCTCTTGCGGAATGGAGGCTTCGCTCACCGACAGCGGGTTCATGGCGGCGACGTGCATGCACACCTCGTGGCTCACTTCCTCAACACCGTCGAAACTCTTGTTCATCTCAACGATGGTAGCGAGGCGGTTACCAGGGTGGTTGTAGTTGGCGACGTAGGCACCTTCCAAAACCTTGAAAGCACCCAGTTCGGTCTTCTCACCGGTGACGGCGCTCTGGTTGGCGACGAGAGCCTCGACGGTCTGGCCACAAAGCTCCATGGTCTTCAGGGTTTCGAGGTCCTTCACACGGTTGGCGACGGCCATGTCAAGCACGTCCTTTGTGAACTTCACGAAGTCGGCGTTGTTGGCAACGAAGTCAGTCTCGCAGTTCACCATGATGATGGCGGCGTACTTGTGGTCTTCAGTGGCCTTTGACAGCACACAGCCTTCGCTGGCGGTGCGGTCGGCACGCTTGGCGGCCTTGGCCATACCCTTCTTGCGAAGGATGTCGATAGCGGCTTGGATGTCGCCGTCGGTCTCAACGAGGGCCTTCTTGCAATCCATCATGCCGGCGCCCGTCATTTGTCTCAGTTCGTTCACTTGAGAAGCGGTAATATTCATTGTATTGTCCTTTCTGTTTGATTAGTTCTTGGCGACGGGCTTGCGGGGACGGCGGTTGCTGCGCGGACGGCGTTCTTCCTTCTCTTCCTCGATGGCTTCGTCTTTCATTTCCTCGACCTCTTCCTCGTTGTCCTCAGGGAGCAGGTCCTTGTTGTTCTTGCGCTCGGTGATGCCTTCCTCGATGGCGTCGACCATCTTGCCGACGATGAGGGCGATGCTCTTCGAAGCGTCGTCATTGGCGGGGATGGGGAAGTCGATGAGGTTGGGGTTGGTGTTGGTGTCGACGATGGCGAAGGTGGGGATGTTAAGCTTGCGGGCCTCGGCCACAGCAATGTGTTCCTTCATGATGTCGACGACGAACAAAGCGGCGGGCAGACGGCTCAGGTCGGCGATGGAGCCGAGGTTCTTCTCAAGCTTTTCGCGCTCACGCTCGATTTGCAGCTTCTCACGCTTGGAGAGGCTCTTGTAAGCGTCGCTGGTCATCATCTTGTCGATGCCCGTCATCTTCTTGACGGCCTTGCGGATGGTGGCGAAGTTGGTGAGCATGCCGCCGGGCCAACGCTCGGTCACGTAAGGCATGTTGACGCGCTTGGCGAGGTCGGCGACGACATCCTTGGCCTGCTTCTTGGTGGCCACGAAAAGGATGCGCTTGCCCGACTTGGCGAGTTGGCAGAGAGCTGCAGCAGCCTCGTCCATCTTGGCTTGCGTCTTATAAAGGTCGATGATGTGGATGCCATTGCGCTCCATAAAGATATAAGGAGCCATGTTCGGATTCCATTTTCTCTTCAGATGGCCGAAATGACAACCGGCATCTAACAGTTCTTCAAAAGTGGTTTGTGTCATGAGTTTTCTTTTTTAATGTTTACATTCGCTAAATACAATCGTCGAGTAGTCTGAATAAGAATCTCAACGATTTGGATACTAAACAAAATCGCTCGGCTTCTGAGGGCTTAACGTTTGCTGAATTGGAACTTCTTACGGGCACCAGGCTGACCGGGTTTCTTACGTTCGACCATACGCGGGTCGCGGCGCATGAGGCCTTTAGCCTTCAAGGTGGGACGATACTCGGGGTTGATTTCGCACAGGGCGCGGCTGATGGCGAGACGCAGGGCCTCGGCTTGGCCGTTGATGCCGCCACCGTCGAGGTTGACCTTGATGTCGTACTGGCCGAGGGTCTCGGTCAGCATCATAGGCTGTTCAACCACATAGTGGAGGATGCTGGTCGGGAAATACTCCTTGTAGTCGCGCTTGTTCACCGTAATGTTGCCACTGCCGGCCTTCATATAGATGCGGGCGACGGCGGTCTTTCTTCTACCTAAAGCGTTGATAACTTCCATGATTACTTGTTATTCTTGATAGTGTTGATTTTCAGTTCGATAGGTTGTTGACCTTCATGCTTGTGCTCGGGACCTTCGTAAACGTAGAGGTTTCTGAACAGCTCGCTGCCGAGTCTCGTCTTGGGCAGCATACCCTTGACAGCGTGCTCAATGACGAAAGTGGGCTTGCGCTTCAGCATGTCGCTGACCATGAGCTTACGCTGACCGCCCGGATAACCCGTGTGTTTCAAATAGTACTTCTGGGCCATCTTGTTGCCCGTCAGCACAACCTTCTCTGCATTGATAATGATGACATTATCGCCACAATCGCTGTGGGGAGTGTAGCATGCCTTCTTCTTGCCACGCAGAATCATGGCAACCTCAGCGGCTAAGCGACCGAGGATTTGGCCTTCAGCGTCGATGACGTACCATTTCTTGTTGGCGTTTTCTTTGTTGACGCTGACCGTTTTGTAACTTAAGTAGTTCATTTTGTTTTTTGTATGTTTTAATCCAATTCTTTAATCATGTACCCTTTTTAGTGGGCGCAAAAATACACCTTTCCCCCTTTTCGCTCCAACTTTTTTCGTGCACCGATTCATTTTCGCCCATAAATCAATGCGTTAGCGCGTTCGGAAGACAGATGATGGACTGATCTAACGAGGGCGCAAAAGTACTACTTTTTTGTTTACCTACAACACTTTGAGTGATTTTTTCTATTTTTGCAGCAAATTTCTACGACAATGTCCATCGAAATCAGCCATATCACCAAGCGTTACGGCGACCAACTCGCCCTCAATGACGTGACGCTCTCTATTAATAAAGGTATCGTCGGCCTGCTCGGCCCCAACGGCGCTGGCAAGTCAACCTTGATGAAAATCATCACCTGTTTCATCCCGCCTACCTCGGGCACAGTGAGCGTCAACGGTCACGATGTCATGGACGACCCGATGGCCGTCAAGCGCATTGTGGGTTACTTGCCGGAACACAACCCGCTGTATTTGGACATGTATGTCCGCGAATACCTTGAGTTTGTGGCAGGCGTCCACCAGCTGAAAGGCGAAGCCGCCCACAAGCGCATCGAGGCAATGATTGAGGAAACGGGCCTCGGTCTTGAGGCGCACAAAAAGATTGGTGCCTTGTCGAAAGGCTATCGCCAGCGCGTTGGCCTCGCACAAGCCATGATGCACGACCCTCAGGTGCTCATCTTAGACGAGCCCACCTCCGGCCTCGACCCCAACCAGCTCATCGACATCCGCAACCTCATCTCCAACCTCGGCAAGGAGAAGACCGTACTGCTCTCCACCCATATCATGCAGGAGGTGGAAGCCATCTGCGAACGCGCCATTATTATTAATAAAGGTGTGGTGGTCGCCGACGACAAGATTGAGAACCTGAAACAGGACAACACCGCCAACAATGTGGTCGTGGTCGAGTTTGAGAGCGAAGTCGGCGAAGAGTTGTTGCGCACCATCCCTATGGTGGGCAAGGTGCAACGCGTGAAAGACAATCACTGGATCCTTGAACCTCAAGGCGACACCGACATCCGCGCCAACCTGATGAAATGGTCGGTGGAAAAAGGCCTCATCATCAAGACTTTGCAGAAAGAGGATTTGAGCATTGAGGAGGCGTTCCAGAAGTTGACGAAATAATTTTGGACATGGCGATGCCACGTCCAAAATTATTCGTACTTTTGCAGCCTCTTACGTGGAAAGATTTGATTTGATTGCAACCACAAGAAAAAATGCTAAACCAATGCTTTTTCCTTCCCTTTCAGTCAACACTTCCCACACAAATTTATTATTAACTAACTAATAAACAATTTGTTATGGGTTATTATTTCACTTCAGAATCCGTTTCGGAAGGCCATCCCGACAAGGTATGCGACCAGATTTCAGATGCCGTATTGGACGAGATTCTCCGTTACGATCCCACCTCAAAGGTGGCTTGCGAAACCTTAGTCACCACCGGCCTCGTCGTGGTGGCGGGCGAAATCCGCACCAACGCCTACGTTGAGATCCAGGACATTGCGCGCCGCGTCATCGACCGCATCGGCTACAACAAGTCGGAGTATCAATTTGACGCGCAGTCGTGCGGCGTGCTGTCGGCCCTTCATGGCCAGTCGAACGACATCTTTATGGGCGTGAAACGCAAAGACGATGAGAACCAAGGCGCTGGCGACCAAGGCATGATGTTCGGTTTCGCCTGCAAGGAGACCGAGAACTATATGCCTCTCACCATCGACCTCGCGCACCTCTTGCTGACCGAGTTGGCCAAAATCCGCCGCGAAGGCAAGAAGATGACCTACCTCCGCCCAGACGCCAAGTCACAGGTGACGGTAGAATATGCCGAAGGATGGAAACCGCTCCGCATCGACACCATCGTCGTCAGCACACAGCACGACGAGTTTGCCGACGACGAAACCATGCAGAAACAAATCGAGTCCGACGTGCGCAACATCCTCATCCCGCGGGTGAAAAAACAACTGCCCGCCCGCCTGAAGAAGCTCTTTGGCGACGACATGAAGCTCTACGTCAACCCGACGGGCAAGTTCGTCATCGGCGGTCCCCATGGCGACACAGGCGTCACAGGCCGCAAAATCATCGTCGACACCTACGGTGGTCGCGGTGCCCACGGCGGCGGCGCCTTCTCGGGCAAAGACAGCTCGAAGGTGGACCGTTCGGCTGCCTACGCTGCACGCCACATCGCCAAGAACCTCGTGGCCGCCGGCGTCTGCGACCAAGCCTTGGTGCAGATTGCCTACGCCATCGGCAAGGCTGAACCTGTGGGCTTCTACGTCAACACCGAAGGTACTTCACACCTCAAGATGAGCGATGCCGAGATTGCCGAAAAGGTGAAATCCATCGTTGACTTGCGTCCTTACTTCATCGTGAACCGTTTCGGCCTCACCAACCCCATTTTCGAGGAAACGGCTTCCTACGGTCACTTCGGTCGCCAGCCCGAGACCCGCAAGGTGGAGGTGTATTACGAAGACAACAACACCTTCCGCGAAGGCGAGCACATCTACAAGAACGTGGAGTTCTTCGGCTGGGAGAAGCTCGACCTGGTCGACCAACTGAAAGCAGCCTTTGGCTGCTAAGCACAACATGCACAACAAAAAAAGCTTGCGTGAGCAATCCCGCAGGCTTTTTTTTCTTCATCAACGAATTTACAGTTCCCCTTCCACCACTTCCATCTTCGACATCTGGATCCACATCAGCTTCTCTTCGTCGGTCATGCCCAAACATTCAATCAACACTTGGGCGTCATTCACAAGACCGCTATCCGGATAATTGTCGATAAGTCTCTGATAGGCTTGGTGTGCCTGTGCCGTATCATTGAGTTGGTCCTCATAGACATAGGAGCCAAGGACAAGCAACGCATTTGGTGCCCATTTCGATTCGGGATACTGCTCCAGCAACTTATTACAGAGTTCGACGCTCTTATCGGCATTCTTCATGGCAATGTTGAGTTCCATGGCGTGAAAAAGCCAAGTGGGCGCTGTCGGGTCATCGGGATTCTGCTCAACGAACTTGCAGTATTTTTCAGCTACTTCAGGAGCCACTTCGGGCTTGATGGCACCATCATCGCCAAACAGAGTAAGTTCGGCTTCCTTCATGTCTTCTTGAGTCAATTTTTTCTCGCCACAGGCCATCATACCGAAAGCCAAAACGGCGAACATCATGATTTGCAATGCTTTTTTCATAACGATTGAGTTTATCTGTGTTTCTTTTTGTGCGGGAAAATCATACGATAGTCCACATCGCACTTGCCTTCAGTGATGGCGCGTAACTTGCCTTGCAAGAGGGTCTTGCGCAGCGGCGCGATGCGGTCAACATGGACATGACCTTGCAGGTGGTCGTACTCGTGTTGGATGATACGGGCGCGGATACCTTCAAAGACCTCCTCGTGCTCTTGGAAGTTCTCGTCGAGGTACTTGAGGCGAATCTTGTCGGGACGCACCACCTCTTCATAGATGTTGGGCAGGCTGAGGCAACCTTCCTTGAACGGCACCATGTCGCCGAAAGTCTCCAACAGCTCAGCGTTGATGAATGCCTGCTTGAAGTCCTTGGCGTCCGGATAGTCAGGATAGAAGGGATTGCCGTCTACGAGGAAAAGTCGGATGGACTTGTTGACCTGCGGTGCAGCCAAACCGACGCCTTCAGAGTGTGCGAGTGTCTCCCACATGTCGGCCAACAGCTTGTCCAACTCGGGATAATCAGGCGTGATGGGCTGTGCGATGGCCTTCAGCGTGGGGTGTCCGTATGCTACAATGGGTAATATCATATTAGTTGTAAGTTATCAGTTGTTTAGTTGTTCAGTTATTCGATTAGCAGTTGGCTTTTTTCAGTTGTCATTGCGAGCGAAGCGTGGCAATCTATTTAGGGATTCCATGTAGGATTGAAGAATAATGGTGGCGGCGATGGTATCAACGAGTTCCTTGTCCTGACGGCGCGATTTGCTCAAGCCCGCGTCAATCATGGTCTGGTGCGCCATTACTGAGGTGAAACGCTCGTCGTAGCGCACGATTTTCATATCGGGCAACTGCTTTTTCAGTCGGCTGACGATGGGTTCAATGTATTTCGAGCAGTCGGACGGGTTGTTTTTCATGTCCTTGGGCTCACCGATGACGATTTGCTCCACTTCCTCGCGTTTCACATAGTCCAGCACGAAGTCGACGAGCTTGTGCGACTCCACCGTCGTCAACCCGTTTGCGATAATTTGCAAAGGGTCTGTGACAGCGATGCCGCTGCGTTTTTTACCCAAGTCGATAGCCATTATCCTTGCCATGTCCTACATTTTGAGGCGCAAAAGTACACAATTTCCAGCATACCGTGCATAGATTCCTTTCGGATTTTGAAGGCATGTCATACCGAACCGGCAAGGTGAGCGTATCTATGCCTTCAAAATCCTCGGAATGACATGCACGAAAAACAAAAAAAGAGGCTCAACTGAACCTCTTCCTGCTTCAGGGTGGGAGATGGGATTCGAACCCACGACCCTCGGAACCACAATCCGGTACTCTAACCAGCTGAGCTACACCCACCATCTGTCCGCTCTTGCGGAATGCGGCTGCAAAAATACTACATTTTTCCGAAATGGAGGCACTTTTTGCGTAAAATTTTCATTTTTTCTTTTTTCATGCCCAAATCAAGGGCGAAATCCGTATTTTTGACGGCGCAAAAAAAGGTCTTCGATGGACGAGAAGCAGACACAAAACCAATCCCCTAAAGCACTGGCATGGAAACGTTTCCGCAGCAACAAGCTCGGGATGCTGTCGTGTTTCTATGTCATCGTTTGGGCTTTGCTAGCCTTGTTTGCCTACCTTGTCATTCCCGACAAGACGCCCAACGCCAACCGACAACTTTTGGAAATCAGCACGAAAAAACCAGGCTTTGAGGTCGACATGCTGATGCTGCCCAAGGAGATGCCACCTACAAAAACACCATTTTTCCAGTTCCTGCTGCACGGTCGCCCCGACGACTGCACCTACCTGCCGTTCGACAGCCTGCATATTAATAAGGTGTCGACCTTAGTCTACCTCTACCAGTCGGAGAGCAGTTCTAAACCAAGAGCAGAGCTTATTGATAACGAAGAACTTACCAACAAAACCTTTTCTTCCGATAGCGAAGCCGAAACCTACATCCGCGTCCATTGTGTGAAACACCGCAAGTTTCTCCTCGGCACCGACCAGTTCGGCCGTGACTTCCTCAGCCGACTGATTTTAGGCAGCCGTATCAGCTTGACAGTAGGCTTCATCGCCGTGCTATTGAGCTTGATGATCGGCATCATCGTCGGCAGTCTGGGTGGTTTCTTCCGTGGCAAGGTCGACGACGCGGTAGTGTGGTTCATCAATGTGGTGTGGTCCATCCCTACCCTGCTGTTGGTTATCGCCATCACCTTCGCTTTGGGCAAGGGCATCGCGCAGGTGTTCATCGCCGTCGGCTTGACCATGTGGGTCGAGGTGGCGCGTATCGTCAGAGGGCAGATTCTTTCTATCCGCGAGACTACTTTCGTGGAGGCAGGCAGAGCCTTGGGCTTCAAGGACTTGCGCATTATCTTCAAACACATCCTACCCAACATCCTCAACCCCATCATCGTGGTATCAGCGGCCAACTTCGCCTCGGCCATTTTGTTGGAAGCTGGCTTGAGTTTCTTGGGTATCGGCGTGCAGCCACCCATGCCTTCATGGGGCAGCATGATCAAGGAGAATTATGCCTTCATCATCTTGGATGCGGCCTACCTTGCCATCCTGCCTGGTATCGCGATTATGCTGCTCGTTTTGGCTTTCATGTTGATTGGGAACGCTTTGCGCGAAGCGCTTGACGTGAAGAGTTAACGATAGAGTTTCCCTTTATCAAAAACCAATTAAATAAACAAGGTGTAATTCATAGAATTTTTGTATCTTTGCGCCCTCAAAATCGCGGGTGTGGCGGAATTGGTAGACGCGCTAGACTTAGGATCTAGTTTCTCACGAAGTAAGGGTTCGAGTCCCTTCATCCGCACAAAGTACAGAAAATCAAAGAATTAAAAATGAATATCACACAAACTACAAAGGGAGAGAACCTCATCTCCATCAAAATCAGCGTCGAGAAGGCTGACTACGAAGAACAACTCAACAAATCACTCCATCAACTGCGCCAAAGAGCCAACATTCCGGGATTCCGTGCGGGCATGGTGCCGATGGGCATGATCAAGAAAATGTATGGCACCAGCGCGAAAATGGAGGTGCTGAACACCCTCGTTTCCGACAGCCTCAACAAGCATATCGTCGACAACAAGCTCAACGTCATCGGCTACCCCTTGAGCGACCTCGAGAACCAACAGCCCAATGACCTTGAACATCAGGACAACATGGACTTCTGCTTCGAAGCCGCCCTGCGTCCTGAAATCAACATCGACTACACCAATACCATGGTCGACTTCTACCACATCGTTCCCGAAGAGGAAGACATCCAACGCGCCATCGACGACATCGTGGAGCGCAACCCCAACACCTCGCATCCCGAGACTGTGGGCGAAAACGACCGTTTGGAAGTGAAGATCCGCGAGGCCAAGGACGGTAAGGAAGTGGAAGGCGGCTACGAGAAGGACGGTTTCTATTTCCACATGGACCAAATCAAGGATGAGGAAAGCCGCAAACAGCTGATTGGCAAGGAAGTGGGCGCAGAGTTCATCTTCAACTTCGCCAAGGCTCTCGGTTCGGAAGAAGCCGCTGCCAAGATGCTCGGCGAAGGCGCTCCCGCCGCTTCCGACTTCAACATCATCATCGACGACGCCCTCCGCAACGAGAAACCCGAACTCAACGAGGAATTCTTCAAGAAGATCTTCCCCAAGGACGAAATTAAGGACCTCGATGCCTTCAAGCAAGCCGTGAAGGGCGAGATGGAGAAACAGTTTGTGGCCGAGACCGACCCCATCCTCTTCAACAAGATGATTGACGAGCTGGTAGCCGCCATGAAGTTCGACCTGCCCGACGCCTTCCTGAAGCGTTGGATTGTGGAGAACAGCCAAGGCAAGATCAGCGCCGAAGACGTGGAGAAGAACTACGAGAAGGATTATGTGAAGGGTCTGCGCTGGCAGCTCATCGAGGACAGCATCGCCGCCGCCAATCCTGAACTCATCGTCACCGACGAGGAACTGAAACAGTTCGTGCTGAAGCAAATCTTCCCCGGCATCGACTACGCCACCATGGAAGACGACATGAAGGCCAACCTCGACAAGATTGCCGCCAACTACCTCAAGGACGCCCAACAAGTGGAGCACCTGAAGAACCAGCTGGCCGACGTGAAGATGACCAACTTCCTGAAGGGCAAGATGAACATCAACTACACAGAGACCAACTACAAGGACTTCTTGAAGAAGTTGGAAGAAGACAGAAAAGAGAAGTAATAGATTGCCGCGCTTCGCTCGCAATGACATAAAAAACGAATCCTATGAACAACGAGTTCTTCAAATACGCCACCAAACACGTTGGTTTGAACACCCTCGGCCTTGAGCAATACATCTCCAAGGTCAACAACAGCGGCTATATCAGCCCCACCGTTATCGAGGAGCGTCAGCTCAACGTGGCCCAGATGGACGTGTTCAGCCGCCTGATGATGGACCGCATCATCTTCCTCGGCACCGCCATCGACGACTATGTGGCCAACATCATCCAAGCCCAGTTGCTTTTCTTGGAGTCGACCGACTCAAAGCGCGACATCCAGATCTACCTCAACTCGCCTGGCGGCAGCGTCTACGCGGGTTTAGGCATCTATGACACCATGCAGTTCATCAGCCCCGACGTAGCCACCATCTGCACCGGCATGGCCGCTTCGATGGCCGCCGTGCTGATGTGCGCCGGCACCGCCGGAAAGCGTTCCGCCCTGCCCCACTCGCGCATCATGATCCACCAGCCCATGGGCGGCGTGGAAGGTCAGGCCACCGAGATTGAAATCACGGCCCGCGAGATCCAGAAGCTGAAGAAGGAACTGTACGAAATCATCGCCAAGCACTCGGGCCAGACCTACGACAAGGTGTGGGCCGACAGCGACCGCGACTACTGGATGACCGCCGAGGAAGCCAAGGCTTACGGCATGATCGACGAAATCCTCATCAAAAAGGCCTAAACGATGGCGAAGAAGCAAGGAGTCTGTGCGTTTTGCGGCAAGAAAGACACACAAGTGCGGCTGATGATACAAGGCGTTGACGCCGAGATTTGCGACAGCTGCGCCGAACAAGCCTACGCTATCGTCAAGGAGCAGTTTGCCCATGAAGAGCACGAAAAAGGCTTTGACTCTAAGGGCTTTACCTTGAAGAAACCCGCTGAAATCAAAGCCTTCCTCGACCAGTATGTCATCGGACAGGACGAAGCCAAACGCACCCTTGCCGTTGCCGTCTACAACCACTACAAGCGCATCAGCCAAAAGGTGGCCGCCGACGAGGTGGAGATCGAGAAATCGAACATCATCCTCGTGGGTGAGACCGGCACGGGCAAGACCTTGCTGGCCCGCACCATCGCCAAGATGCTCAACGTGCCTTTCGCCATTGCCGACGCCACCGTGCTCACCGAAGCCGGCTACGTGGGTGAAGACGTGGAGAACATCCTCGTCAAGCTATTACAGGCCGCCGACTACGACGTGCAGGCCACTGAGCGCGGCATTGTCTTCATCGACGAAATCGACAAGATTGCGCGCAAGAGCGACAACCCCAGTATCACCCGAGACGTGTCGGGCGAGGGCGTGCAGCAAGCCATGCTGAAACTCCTTGAAGGCTCGGTTGTTAACGTGCCACCCAAAGGAGGCCGCAAGCACCCCGAGCAGCCCATGGTGGCCATCAACACGAAAGACATCCTCTTCATCGCTGGCGGCGCCTTCGACGGCATCGAGCGTATCATCGCCGCCCGCAAGCGCACCAACGTCATCGGCTACGGGAGCAGCAGCAAGGAAATGCTCGACAAGGACAACATGCTGCAATACCTCTCCCCCGCCGACCTGAAGAAATTTGGCCTGATTCCCGAAATCGTCGGTCGTCTGCCCATCATCACACACCTCAATCCCTTGGACGAGGAAGCCCTGAAACGCATCCTCATCGAGCCGAAGAACGCCTTGGTGAAGCAATTCCAGAAGCTCTTCGCCATGGACCACATCAACTTGGTCATCAAGGACGAGGTACTCGACTTCGTGGTGGAGAAAGCCATCGAATTCAAGGTGGGCGCGCGCGGACTGCGTTCCATCATGGAAGCCATCTTGAACGATGCCATGTTTGAATTGCCCTCCGACATTAGTGCCACGGAATTGGTCGTTGACCGCGCCTACGCCGAGGCCAAGTTGGAGAAATCGGGATTGCAAAAGCTACATGTGGGAGACTAAAAAACTGGCGGCCCAATCGGTCGCCATTTTTTTGGCACAATACTTGCACTATGACGGACGTTAAACCATAAACAAGGAGAAAACGCCATGAAAAGAATAGCCTTGACCGCACTGATTGTCCTGATGGCCCTGTCGGGATTTTCACAGATGATAGACAAGTCGAAGAAGGTGGTGATCGTCAAAAAACCTAAAGTCGAGCAGCCCAAATCGGCGGTGGTGGATTTTTCATCCGACCGAAGCCAAACCAACGTCGTTTACGGCCAAATTCAAGAGAACGGCGACACCTTATTGATGGTCATGCTGCCTGACTTGGACATCGACCTGATGCAACGCTACCTGCAAATCACCGACACGCAGAAAGGCAAGCGATTGGCCAGGAATGTCAAAAAAGTATATCCCTACGCGAAACTGGCTGGAGCCAAGATGCAGGAATACGACTCGCTATTAGCCAGCATCCCTACTGCCGCCGAGCGTCGCCGCAAGATGAAAGAAGCCGAGGAAGAGATACTGGCACAATACACCAAAGACGCGAAGGAAATGACCTTCTCACAAGGCGCCATCCTCATCCGCCTCATCGACCGCGAAACGAACCACACCAGCTATCAAGTGGTGCAGGAGTTCAGGGGCAAGTTCCGCGCCTTCTTCTACCAAGGCTTTGCGCGGCTGTGGGGCTACAACCTGAAGACGGAATACGACCCGCACAACAACCCCGAAGACGATGACATTGAAACCATCATGACCCTATTAGAACGCGGGGTCATCTGAAAAAGCAGAAAGAGGCACGAACGTTCGTGCCTCTTCTCATTTCCCTCGGCCTTGGATGACAATCAAGACCGTATAAATCAGAATCTTGATATCCAACGCCAGATTGACATTCTCGATGTAGAGCACATCGTATTTCAGCCTTTCTATCATCTCATCCACATTCTCGGCATAGCCGTATTTCACCTCGCCCCAACTCGTGATGCCAGGCTTGACCATTAGCAGAAGACGGTAATACGGAGCCCGTTCCTCAATCTTTTCGATGAAATACTGCCGCTCGGGACGGTAGCCCACCAACGACATGTCGCCTTTGAGCACGGTCCAAAACTGCGGAATCTCGTCCAAGCGTACTTTACGCATGAACTTGCCGAACTTGGTGATGCGCGGGTCGTCATCGCTTGAGAGCTGCGGCGTGCCGCTCGACTCGGCGTCCACCCTCATACTACGGAACTTGGCCATCTTGAACGGTTTGCCGCCCTTGCCGATACGCTCCTGCACATAGAACACGGGACCTTTCGAGGTCGCCTTCACGATGATGGCACAGGCCAAGAACACTGGTGAAAGGATGATTAGGGCAAACACTGACGCCACAATGTCGAAAGCGCGCTTAACGACCCTTTGCCACACGGGCATCAGCTCGGGCGTGACCTGCACCAAAGGCGCCTGCCAAATGGCCGACTGCTTGACGGTGCCAAACACCAAATCCTGCATGGCGGGGATGATTTTCACGTTGGTTTGGTCGGCGACGGACAGCAACACACTCATGGCCTGCGTTTCCGACCGCTCAATGGCGATAATGACCTCCTCCACGGCGTTCTCCTTCACGATTCTCTCGATGTCCTGATAGTAGCCGATGTGAGGCAAGTACTCCGCCAACTTGTAGTGCGACTGGTCGTACACATTGACAAAACCAATCATCCGACGACCCGAAGGCTTCACCTCCTCTTCAATCTCCTTGAAGATGGCGCAAGCGTTGTCGTTACTGCCCACGATAAGCGTGTTGAATCCGATTTTCTTGTGCCTGATACGCTGGATGACAGTGGTCGTGATGATGACACGCGGAATGTAGGTCAAGACGAACTGGAGGGTAAACAGCGCAATAAACGACTGATAATAAGACTTGTAGTTTTGCACTTCATCGTCAAGGATGACCACAAAAAACAGGACGACCACGCCCAAAAGTGTGATGAAGAACGTCTGTCCCAGTTCCTTCAGGCGCGACTTGAAATACACCTTCTCATATGCCCCTGTGACGGCATGAAGAATCAGCCAACAGATGGGGATGATGGCGACACCAATCCAAAAACTCGGCGTGACGAATGAGTGCGTGATGCGGTCCCAATAGTTGATATACAAATCCTCATGCGCCTTGCGGAAGAAATAGAAAAGCGTCCAGGCCAAGATGGAAGTCAGCCAGTCGGTGAGGAAATAAATCCATGTCAGTTTTTTCTTGTTCATCTCGGACGATAGAGCACTTTCAGGTTGTCAAGATAATAGTAGCGTTCCTCGCTGATGGGCTTGTATTCGTAGGTCTCGTAGCCCGTTTGCAGGTACGAGGTGAAATACACCTTGAAATAGTCGGCGTTGACATGCTCATTCATGTTGGGGCCGAGGTTGATGTACATCTTCTTCCACACATTGGGACGATCGTGCTCCTTGTCGGTCGGCACCACCTTCACTATGGGATGGGAATAGATGGTGTTATCCTCAAGATAGCGCACCCCGACGAAGAACGTGTCGTTGCAGTTGTAGTCCATCTCCATGAGGCAATAATCCACATAACCCGAATAGAAAGTCATTTCATCAATCGTGGCCACAAAGAAGTCGAGCGAGTCAGGAGGAAGCTGAATCCTACCCGAGCGATAGGAGTCGGGGTCATGGAACCAAATATGGTTGTCCGTGGCATATCCCACGCTCTCAATCACCGTATCACTTTGCGGCATGGGTTCCAGTGAATTAGCGGTCTCGAAATCCTCCATCCAGCCAACCTGCACACCCTCGTTGATGGGATAATAGGTCAGAACGGGAGTGAGGTTGATGATGCTGTCCTCAACCAGATTCAAGTCGCGGTAAATCGCTGGTTTATAGAAAGGATAAGGGCCACGAGCCGAGCCACGACCGTTTTCCATGATGCCGCCGTAAATGCTTACCTTGTGCGGCCCATTCTCCAAGATGGGGAAAGTCGCGGGCAACTCATAGCAGCCGATGATTTGGTCGTCAACATAGACCCATGCATCGGTAATGCGAGATGTATTGGCACCGTAAACGTAATAGTCACATTCCACCGGTATGGATTCGATATGGATGTAGGCCGGCACCGATTGCGAAGAGAATTTTCTGCACGAGGAAAGGCCCAAGGCAAGGAAAAGGGCCAAAAACAAAATGCAACGGGGTGAAAATCTTGTCATAACGATGATTTTTAAGACTAACGGAATGGGGGGCTTTTTATTGTCAGTTTTGGGAATTATTTCTTCACTTTGGCAGAAGCGTCTTCGACCGCTTCGAGGATGCGATAGGCGAGTTTTAGCACATTGATGCCATCGTCAATGCTAACCGTCGGGGTGGTGTTGTGCACAATGGCACTGTAGAAACTCTCTAACTCCGTTTTGATGGCGTTAATCGGGTGAATTTCAGGCATTTCAAAGGTAATCTGACGCTCCGAGCCATCGGCCAAGGTGATGGTGGCCGACAAAGGATTGCTTTCGTCAACGGTGTCGCTGATACGGAAAATCTCGGCTTTCTTGTCAAGGAAGTCGACGGTGATATAGGCATCGCGCTGGAAGATACGGGTCTTACGCATATACTTCAAGGAAAGGCGCGAGGCGGTGAGGTTGGCCACCGTGCCGTTCTCGAACTCTATGCGGGCATTGGTGATGTCGGGTGTCGGGCTCACCACGCTGACGCCGCTGGCGCTGATATGGCTAATGGGCGACTTCACGATAGTCAGCAGGATGTCAAGGTCGTGCACCATCAGGTCGAGAACGACAGGGACGTCGGTGCCGCGCGGGTTGAACTGCGCCAGACGGTGCGCCTCGATGAACAAAGGCTCACCGATGAACGGCTCTGCCGCAATGAAAGCTGGGTTGAACCGTTCCACATGGCCCACCTGCACCTTCACACCTGCCTCGTCGGCGAGTTTCTTCAAGGCGTTGGCCTCATCGGGCGTGGCCACGATGGGCTTCTCTATGAAGACGTGCTTGCGTTTGCGCAAGGCCTTCGAGGCACACTCGAAATGGCGTATGGTGGGTGTGACGATGTCGACGACGTCAACAGCGTCAATCAAGGCGTCGATGGTGGGGTAGGATCGGATTCCCGTTTCCGCTTCCACTTGTCGTGCAGTTTCTTCAGCAGGGTCAAAATAGCCAACCAGATCATATTCTTCGATTTGTTTGAGACAGTTGAGGTGAATCTTGCCCAGATGTCCGGCTCCCAAAACTCCGATTTTCAGCATGGTTCAAAAATTTCCGCAAAAATAGTTTTTTTATCCTTCCATAGCGTCGGAAATTAGCGTAATTTCGCGCCATGAATACCCATTTGGAAGACAACTACCGCCACAAAGGCCTGCGCAAGCAACTCGTCGACCTGCTCCGCAGCAAAGGCATCAGCGACGAAGCCGTACTCGCTGCCATCAATGAAGTGCCGCGCCACGTTTTCTTGGACTCCTCTTTCGTCGAACTGGCCTATCAAGACCAGGCCTTCCCTATCGGCTCGGGACAAACCATCTCCCAACCGCACACCGTGGCGTTCCAAACGCAGTTGCTGCAAGTCGAAAAAGGCATGAAAGTGCTTGAAATCGGGACGGGTTCAGGGTATCAGGCTTGCGTGTTGGCAGCGATGGGTGCCAAAGTGTTCAGCATTGAGCGACAACGCAACCTGTATTTCAAGACCAAAGAAATTATGGAGCAGCTTCCCTTCCGCGTAAAGACTTTTTTAGGCGATGGCTTTGAGGGTCTGCCCACCTACGCGCCTTTCGACCGCGTCATTATCACGGCAGGTGCCCCCGACATCCCCAAGACGCTGATTGCCCAAATGAAAACCAACGCCATCATGGTCATCCCGATGGACAAGCCCGACGGCGACGGCCAAACGATGTTGAGAATCATGAAACTAGAAGACGGAACACTGAAAAAAGAGGAATTTGGCGGTTTCAAGTTTGTGCCGATGTTGAAAGAGATTGGGAATGATTAAACCTCAAAGCAATTGCGTCAAATCATAATACATTGATACAGTATCTTTTTCCGTATTTTCAGCTTCACTTGGCTTTAAGAATTTAAACCCGTTCTTCTGATAAAACGGGATAGCTTCTTTCAGTGCGTCAACCGTTACAAAGGCACACCCCGTGCGGTTGTTGGTGATAAAAGTATCTTTGACAAAGTTGATAATCAGCCGCCCCAGGTGTTCTTTCTGATGTTTGGCATCCACGCCCAAACGGCCAATCTTTACGGCTGGATAGTCACTACGATGTTTGCTGTGAGGAAATTCTTTTTTTATTTTTCGCCAAGTGGCCTTATCGCTTTCGTTGATGGAAATTCTGTCGTTCGAAACGGAGAAAAAAGCCAATAATTCAGTGTCGTTTTCAAGGAGATAGGTGACCGCCAATAAATGACTGGCATACGCTTTTGCATCATTCAGCAAAAAATCGTTCAAATCAGCATTGCCACAATCAAATGGTTTCAGCACATGCTCTTGGGTGAGCCTAACAATTCTACGATTGTCCTGCATAAGAATCCTTTAAAAAGCAAAAGTTAGCATGGCGCGAATAATATCAGCATCCGCCTTCACTCGCTCCTTTTCTTCTTTCGAAGCCTTCTCTTTTTTTTCCATTTCAGCAAAGAAAGCGAAGGCATCGTTTCCTTCCAATACAGGTGTAGCTTCAATTGGTTTTGCCATAATCTTATCTCCTTTTCGTAATTTCCAGTTGCAAAAATACACATTTTCTGAAACACCGCATCGAAAACGACTTTTTTCGGCAGCTTCAAGTTTGTCCCGATGCTCAAAGAGATTGGAAACGATTGCTTTCCTTTCGCTTTTTCGGAACGAAAAGATAATTCAACATAATCGCCACGTCATACCCATAACAGAACAAGGGCTATTTCTCGCGGACAGGCCGCACAGAAAGACCTTGGCAGCGATAATAGCTGCACCTATAGCAGCCGGATGAATAGAAACGAAGGCACCATGCATAGTGCGTACTGCCAGCATTAAGTGACCTAGACCAATAATAGCCGTCGGAACCACCATCGTTAATTTCACTATCTAAGCGAATACCAGCAGCTGGCAGAAAGAGTTCACTTCTATTCTTCGCAGTAAACAGGCAACCCCACACACCATCCCGTACCGTCCACATGTGAGTGGTAAAGTCCTCCAACTCTCTCCATTGCTCATCAGTTGGAATATGCCAGTCATTGCCCCAATCAGCTGTAGCAACATCATCCCCCGCTTGCAAAACATTCAGCCTATCATTGACCCCATTATGGCCCACCTCTAAGTCATTGCTATATTTGGAAAGCCAATTGGAATCACCTCTGGCATATTTGTATGTTGCCCAATCATAAATGCTTTTTGTAGTGGTTTCGCCCCATGCATAGTAATTGCCATAGCCTTCAGGTTTGTCAGCACCCACGTTACAAGTGGCCCATAGCGTACCGCTCGGTAAACCAAGGTCGACATAGTCATGACCATTAACGCTACTATTGCCTTGGTTTTTAAGGCCTTTTTCCATACGTTTCTGCTCCTCTTGCTTTTGCTCCTGCTCCTCTTGGATCTGTCCAAGCTGCATTTCATTGCGAATAGCCTGACTCTCTCTTAATCGTTGTTTATTATAACTCCTTGAACCATTGATGACAAACACAGCTACGACAGCGGCAATAGCCAGTACCCATAAAATGATTTTCCCTGTTTTATTCATTTTTAATCGTTTGAGTTTAACCATTACTTGAAGATACTACCCAAGATAGACCTAACGATTTTATTGCCAATGCCTCGGCCGATAGTCGTCGCGGTAGTGTTGAGGGTCTTTTCGAGGGCTTTCTGTCCCGCCGATTTCTTCGTGCGTGAACTGGAAGTGGATTTCTTCGCTTTGGCCTTTTCTTTCTCCTTGGCTTCCTTGGCCTTACGTTTCTCTTCCTCTTCGGCTTCTTTCTGGAGACGTTTCTCCTCCTGTTTCTGTTGCGCCACAAGCATCTCGTAGGCGCTCTCGCGGTCGAAGCTCTTGTCGTAGACACCATAGATGCGCGACCTACGAATCAAGTCATTGCGCTGGTCGTCAGTAATGGCTCCAATTTGGCTCAACGGGAACAGTATCTTGGCGCGTTCCACAATGCAAGGAGCACCTTTCTCATCGAGTAAGGAGACCAAAGCCTCACCCGTGCCAAGTTCAAGGATGGCTGCTTCTGTGTTGAAGTTCGGGTTGGCGCGGAAAGTCTGGGCAGCGGCTTTCACGGCCTTTTGCTCCTTGGGCGTATAGGCCCGCAGTCCGTGGAGGATGCGGTTGCCGAGCTGACCTGCAATGGCATCCGGGATGTCGTCAGGGCTTTGGGTGACGAAATACACACCCACGCCCTTGGAACGCACGAGGCGGATGACCTGCTCAATCTTGTCGATAAGAGCCTTCGAGGTGTCCTTGAACAGCATGTGGGCCTCGTCGAAAAAGAAAATGAGCTTGGGCAGCGGCAGGTCACCGACTTCAGGCAACTGCGTGTAGAGTTCGCTCAACAGCCACAGCAGGAAAGTGGAATACAGCTTTGGATTCAGCATGAGCTTGTCGGCAGCCAACACATTCATCACGCCCTTGCCGCCTTCGGTTTGGAGGAAGTCGAACACGTTGAACGCCGGCTCACCGAAGAACAAATCACCGCCCTCGGCTTCCAAGGCCAACAGTGCACGTTGTATGGCGCCGACGCTCATTGAGGTGATGGTGCCGTAGGTCGTGGTGAACTCCTTGGCGTTCTTGGCCACATAGTCGAGCATCATGCGCAGGTCCTTCATGTCGATGAGGAGCAGGCCACGGTCGTCAGCAATCTTGAAGACGATGTTGAGGATGCCTGTCTGGGTCTCGTTGAGGTCGAGGAGTCGGGCCAAGAGCTGCGGCCCCATATCGGAGATGGTCGCCCTCAAAGGATGGCCTTGCTCACCAAACACATCGAAAAAGCGTGTCGGGCAACCGTGGAACTGCGGGTTCTCGATGCCAAATTCAGGGCAGCGTTTCTCAATGAAGCCGCTCATCTTGCCCGCCTGACTGATGCCCGAAAGGTCACCTTTCATGTCGGCCATAAAGCAAGGCACGCCCGCTTGACAGAAGGTCTCGGCCAGCACTTGCAGGGTGACGGTCTTGCCAGTACCTGTGGCACCCGCAATCAAGCCGTGGCGGTTAGCCATTTTTCCCACCATATAAAGGGGTCCGTTGTCGCAATGCGCAATGTAGAGTTGGTTGTCGTCGGTATACATATTGTTGAAGTGTTTATTGTTGAATCGTTGAATTGTTTGCTTTTGGCTATTGGCCATTGGCTGTTGGCAAAGGCTGCCAAAAGCCAAGAGCCAAAAGCCAAAGTATTAAGGATTTATCTTGAAGCGGATGTATTTGATAGTTAGACCTTGGTCGAGCCACATCTGCTCGTAGAAGGTGCGTATGGTCTTGACTTCAAGGTTGTCGTCATTGGCGTAGAGGTCGTCGGTGGCATAGAGCAAAGGCAAGCCTTGTTTCTCTACCACGTCATGCAAAGTAAACTCATACATGATGGGGCTGTCTGTCTTGAGGTTGAGGATGCCGTCGGGACGGACGATTTTGCGGTAACGCTCCAAGAACTCTGGAGAGGTGAGGCGGTGACGCGCATTGCGTTCGCCTTCGCCTGGGTGCGGGTCGGGGAACGTGACCCAAATCTCCGCGACTTCATCCTTGGCAAAGAAATGCTCAATCTGGTCAATGCGGGCGCGAAGGAAAGCCACGTTCTTCATGCCTTCCTCGTTGCTCTGCTTCAAGCCGCGCCAGATGCGGGCGCCCTTGATGTCGACACCTATATAATTAATGTCGCGATGTGCCCGAGCCAAACCAACGGTGTATTCTCCCTTGCCACAGCCCAGCTCAAGCACAATCGGGTTGTCGTTGTGGAAGAAGTCCTCGTGCCACTTGCCTTGCAGCGGGAAGCCTTCAGCCATGATGCGCTCATAGCTGTATTCGAACAAGTTGGGGAAGGTCTTGTTCTCGGCGAAACGTTCTAATTTGTTCTTTTTTGACATATTCCTTTTTTCTGACACAGCGGGCTATATGAATCATTTGCCCACTTTTGAAAATGCAAAGATATGAAATTAATCACCATGAACCTCGGTAGCCGACTCCGTAGGTCGAAGTGTAATAGTCGATGCGCTTGGAATCGTTGAGAATAGGCTCATATAGGTTCTCGTCAGGATTGATCCCGACAAGGGTACAAACAGCTCTATGGGCGCGAATTGTCAGATCCTTCTCACACTTTTTGGGCGTGAGGGTCTTATCCGGAAAAATGGGCTCGCCGATATGAAGGGTATACAATGCAATCTGGTGGAAAACGTGCTTTCTGATCCAACCAGGTTCGCGGTAAGAGAATCCTAAAGGCATGATGGGCTTGTCATGAATAGCGGCGAGGCGTGCCGCGCCACGCTTGAATGGACGAATCGGAGCATAGTACTCCCACATGCTGCCTTCGGCGTAGATGTGAAGCCAGCCGCCATCTGAAAGGAGCTCGTCAAGAGCCTTGAAGAAAGCCTGCTGTCCTTCAATATTGTTCTCCGGGATAGGGATTCCGCCTACTAAGCGCATGCCCGTACCGTTCTCGCCGTTGATGTTCTTGTCCCACACGAGAACGTTTGGCTTGTACGGGCGGATAGCATTCAAGATTGCGAAATAATCCCACATGTGAACGTGATTGCAGACCGAGACCACGCCGTTATCCAGAATGTCTTTGTACTTCTTCAGGTTTTTGCGCCCTTCAATCTTTAGCCCCATGCGGATTGAACTCACAGGAAAAACCACCACGTACAGAAAAATGCGCATCAAAGCCTTCTTGAATCTGAAAAATCCGGACTTGTCTAAATAAGGATAGGATTCATCGAAAACGATACCACGATCCTTATGGAGCTCAAGATAGTGCCGGTCGGTCGCTTCGGGATATGGGAAATGGTCTGTTTTGGGATCAAACATAAAAGTGCGTGTTTGTTTATTTTCAACGAGATAGTATCCAAGCCTTGTACTCCGTGTTGGCCCTAATCTCACGAAGGGCATCCATAGCCTCCTCCTCAGTGACATAACGACCGAAGGCGACGAACCACTTGTCATTCCTCAATTCGTAAAAAGCCTCCGTATAACCATTGTTTTTCAACACATTGGTAAAACGAGCCGCATTCTCCTCACGATCGTAGCAGCCAGCAATAATCTGAATATTGGCTTCAGGAACTTCCTCCCATTCCCAATTCCATGAATAACTCGGAACCGTATACGTCTTCGCCTCATAGCGCGCCCTTTGTTTTGGCGATTCCTTGCTGAAATCCATCACCTTGAAATACAGCAAAGCGTAACCAACGGCGATTAACACCGTAATCCCCGTCAAAACCCAAAGCCAACCGTTGTGGACTCGTAACTTCTCTTTCTCTTCTTCATTATCTTTCTGGTGCACAGCCTCTTCATCGACCGTGACAGGCGTGTTCTTGTCCTTCTGCTGCTGTTCAATCTCCGCCTTGATTTCCTCCTTCGACTTGGAGCGAAGCACAGGAACGGGCGTGAAATCGGAAAGGCCAAAGGTATCACTGTTGTAATTGACGGTCTTGTCCTGCTCGAAAACCAAATCATCGGCCCAGTCATAGGACAAAGTGCCAATGCCATTCAGAACGACTTTCTTCTTGGTTTTCAATGTATTGAAGCAATCCGAAACGAACATGGCCAACAATTTCTTGGCTTCGTCTTCAGGAATTTCGTTTTTCTCCGATAAATACCTAATCAACAATTCGTTATCCTCACGCAGGTTGGCATCAAATTCGATGTCGGCAGAAGGCATGGCAAAATAATTCGCCACGGGATTCACCTTGGCAGAAGTCGGTTTCTTGACAAAGGCGCCCAAGCCTTGCACCACCACGGTGTCGCGCACAAACAACAGGTCGGATATGGCCTCAGCGATGGAAATCATTGCTTCGTATTTATTTGGTTTTCAGAGAATTTTTCAGCCTTGGCGATGTCACTCGGCAGGTCGACGGAAACATTCTCCGCTTCGGTGATGCCCATGCGTATCGTCAGGCCGTTTTCAAGCCAACGCAGCTGCTCCAATGACTCGGCCATTTCCAAAGTTGTGGGTTGCATCAGGGCAATCTGGCGCAAGGTCTCTGCCTTATAGGCGTAGATGCCGATATGTTTGTAGAAACATCCTCTTGCGAGCCACTTGTTTTGGTCAAAATTGCGCATGAAAGGAATAGGATTACGGCTGAAATACAAGGCGTTACCTTGCTTATCCATTACCACTTTCACCGTGTTTTGGCTGAACAGCTCGTCCTCGTCCTCAATCCGCTTGGCCAACGAAGCCAACATGGTGCCTTCCTCCGAAATCAAGTCGATGACCTGATTGATTTCGTTGGGGTCGATGAAAGGCTCGTCGCCCTGGATGTTGACCACCGCATCATAATGGTTTTCAAGCATATCCAAGGCCTCACGACAGCGGTCGGTGCCAGTAGGATGGTTGGGGTTGGTGAGGACATATTGTCCGCCAAAGCTCAACACCTCTTCGGCGATGCGCATGTCGTCGGTAGCCACCACCACGGCATCCAGTTTCGACTTCCAAGCCTGTTCGCAGACGCGCCGAATCATCGTCTTTCCCTTAATCATCGACAAGGGCTTGCCAGGGAAACGCGTCGAACAATAACGCGAAGGTATAATTCCTACAACTTTCATAATCAGAACAATCCGTTAAGTGAGGCTTCAATACGGTCGACGATGGTGCTCAAATCTTCGGGATTCTCGAGTTCCAAATTGTCAGTATCGATGATGAGCAGTTTGCCCTCGTGATAATTGCTGATCCACTCCTCGTAACGCTCGTTGAGGTTGGTGAGGTAGCTGATGCTGATGCTTTGCTCGAACTCTCGGTTGCGCTTGGCGATGTGACGGATGAGCGTCGGCACCGAGGCGCGGAGGTAAATTAGCAAGTCGGGCGGCTGAAGGAACTTGGTCATCAGCTCGAACAGTGACTTATAGTTCTCAAAATCACGGGTTTCCATCAAGCCCATTGAGTAAAGGTTGGCCGCAAAGATATGCGCGTCCTCGTAGATGGTGCGGTCTTGGATGACGTCCTTGCCACTGTTGCGGATGTCCATCACCTGACGGAAACGGCTGTTGAGGAAGAAAATCTGGATGTTGAACGACCAGCGTTGCATGTCCTCATAGAAACTGTCCAAGTAGGGATTATGCTCAACTTCCTCATAATGAGGCGTCCAGTTGAAATGCTTGGCGAGCAGACCCGTGAGTGTGGTCTTGCCCGAACCGATGTTGCCTGCTATAGCGATGTGCATAGTGAGTGTTTTTGCGTTATTTAGAAACGGCTAAATTAAACAAAAGTCGGCAAAGAAAACCCAATTTTTTGTCGGAAAAATGCAACACACTGACTGACAACACCTTATTTTGGCGCCTTGGCCAACAGATAAACGCCCAACGTCGCGAAGATGAAATTGGGTATCCAGACAGCCATGAAGGGTGACAGGTCGCCGGAAATGGCGTACGACTTGGAGATTTGCATAAAGAGGATGTAGGCAAAGGCGATGGTGATGCCAATGCCGAGGTGCACTCCAATGCCACCACGCACCTTGCGGCTCGACAAGGCGGCCCCAATCAATGTGAGGATGATGATGGCGGCAGGCGCGGCCATGCGGCGGTGCATTTCCACCTCGTATTCCTTTACGCCCTCCGAACCTTTCTCGCGCATCCCTTGTATGTGGTCGCGAAGCTCAAAAAAGTCCATCTCCTCAAAGTCCTCTTTCATCTTGTATAGGTCTTTGGGATACAAATTAAGGATGGTATCAAGGTTGCGCCCCTGACGCAGTTGTTCCTCTTCCCCTTCGATGCTGCGTATGGCATACGGGTCAATCCTCCAGCTATTGTCGGCCACCGTATCGTGATAGATGACATCTGACATCGCCTTGTATTTCAACGCATTGCCATCATATTTCTCCCACGAGAACTTGTAACCGTATTGCTTCGTGATGTTGAAACTCTCCACATAGACAAACTCATCCTTGCCAATCTGCACATGCACATTGCGTCCTGCACTCTCGCTCAAGCGTTCCATATACTCATCCTTGAACTTTCGGCGTATCTCGTTAGTCTTGGGTATCAAGAAGTTACCGAAATAGAGCGACATCACGGAGATGGTCAAGGCGGCCATCATATACGGATACAAGAAACGCCAAAAACTGACGCCGCTGCTCAAAATGGCGATGATTTCGCTACGTGCCGCCATCTTGGAAGTGAAATACACAACCGCGATAAAGGCAAACAGGTGAATGAAAAGGTTAATATAATAAGGTACGGACATGAGGTAATAGTCCACCACGACCCTTTGCCACGGCGCGTTGTTTTTCAAGAAACTGTCGATGTTTTCCGATAAGTCGAAGATGATGACAATCAGGATAAGCATCGTGATGGCGAAGAAAAACGTGCCGATGAACTTTTTGAATATGTAGAGGTCTATCTTCTTCATTCAGTGTGGTTTTGACGCGAGACTTTGGGACGCGAGACGTGGGACTATAGCCTCCTTGTTACTTTGGGGAGCATCATATCGCGCCAGTCGGTGAAGTCGCCCGCGATGATGTGCTTGCGCGCCTCGCGGACCAGCCAGAGGTAGAACCCGAGGTTGTGCAGGCTGGCAATCATGGGGCCGAGGCTCTCGCCCGCGACGAACAAATGACGCAGATAGGCCCTGGAATATTGTGTGTCGACGAAAGTTTCGCCGTTGGGATCGACGGGTGAAAAGTCGTTCTTCCACTTCTCGTTACGCATGTTCATGATGCCTTCAGAGGTGAAAATCATGCCGTTGCGACCGTTGCGCGTAGGCATGACACAATCGAACATATCCACACCGCGCGAGATACTTTCAAGAATGTTGGCGGGCGTGCCCACACCCATCAGATAGCGAGGCTTGTCCTTGGGCAAAATGGTGTTGACCAATTCAATCATCTCGTACATCTTCTCGGTCGGCTCGCCTACGGCCAAACCGCCAATGGCATTGCCGGCAGCGTTTTTCGAAGCGATGTATTCCGCCGATTGTTCACGCAGATCGCGGTAGACGCAACCCTGCACGATGGGGAACAAAGCCTGCTCGTAGCCATATTTTGGTTCGGTGGCTTCAAAGCGCTCGCAACAGCGGTCGAGCCAGCGGTGGGTGCGCTCCATCGACTGCTTGGCATATTGATAGTCGGCGGTGCCAGGTGTACACTCGTCGAAGGCCATCATGATGTCGGCACCAATGCTCCGCTCGATGTCCATCACCTTTTCAGGCGTGAACAGGTGCCGCGACCCGTCAATATGCGACTGGAATGTGACGCCTTCTTCTTTCATCTTGCGGATGCCCGTCAGCGAAAACACCTGAAAGCCGCCACTGTCGGTCAGAATCGGCCTATCCCAACCGTTGAACTTGTGCAGGCCGCCGACTTCTTCCAAAATGTCCAAGCCTGGGCGCAAGTATAGATGATAGGTATTGCCCAAGATGATTTGCGCCTTCACCTCGTCGCGAATATCGCGGATGTGGCACGCCTTGACCGTGCCCGCCGTGCCGACTGGCATGAAGATAGGGGTCTCAATCGGGCCGTGGTCGGTGTGGAGAACACCCGCTCGGGCATTGCTCTTCGGGTCGTTGCTGATTAGGTTGAAATGCATTGCTCTATTTTTGTGCAAAAGTAATACTTTTTTCAACAACTTTTTCATTATCTTTGCAAGTCAAAATCTAAACGAGCCGTGAACATCAATTTTTTTTATAACCGTATCAGTTTCATTATTTTACTTGTTTTTGGAATCACCCTCATCATTCAACTGCTTTACCATTGGGGCGTGTTTTCGAAGGTTGCGTTCTACAAGAACAAACGCCGGTCCAAGACCGATGGCGAGTGGGAGCCTGTATCCATTGTACTCTGTGCCAGAGATGCTTACGAGTATCTGACCGAGTTGGTTCCCGCGCTTTTAAGCCAAGACTACCCCGACTTTGAAATCGTCATCGTCAACGACTGCTCCGACGACGAAACCGAAGAATATTTGAAAGACCTTGAACGCAGCGAACCACGCATCAAGCCCGTGCAACTGAAGCAACACCTTAACTTCTTCAACGGCAAGAAGTTCCCGCTCTCGATGGGTATCAAGTCGGCGCAAAATGACCTCCTCGTGCTCACCGACTGCGACTGTATGCCCACCAACGACCAATGGCTGCGCAGCATAGTGAATTGTTATGGCAAAAACACTGAAGTCGTCATCGGCTACAGCCCCTTCGTCCGCAAAAAAGGACTCCTTAATTATTTGATGCGCTTCGACGCCGTACAAAACGCTCTGCTTTATCTCTCGGCGGCTTTGAATGGACATCCTTATATGGGTATTGGAAAGAACCTTTCGTACCGTAAGGAACTGTTTTACAGAAATAGAGGTTTCACTTCGCATTATACCACCCCCGTCGGCGACGACGACCTCTTCGTCAGCCAAGTGGCCACCAAAAAGAACACCGAGGTGCTGATTGACCCCGACAACGCCATCCTCACCACCCCGGTAAGCAGTTTCCGTCAGTGGACACGGCAAAAAAGCAGCCGCTACTCCACCGTGCGACAATACGATGCAGGAGCGAGGCTTTCGTTGAGCCTGTTCTATACTTCGCAGTTTTTGTTTTACGCCTCGTTCATCGCCTTGATTGCCCTGTGCGCCGCGCCCGCCTTCACCATCATTGGCGGCGAGATGTTCTACATCCCGATTCTGGTGTTTTTCTTCCTCATGCGTTTCGGCACACAACTTATCATCTACCACAAAGCCTCCAAGCGTTTGGGTGAAAAAGGCCTGTTGCCTGGCCTCATCGCCTACGACTTCCTGTTTGCCTTCCTCTCGCCCTTCCTTCGCCTGATGGGACGGATGAAAGTCGGAGCGGAATAAAAATCAAAACAAATTCTTGTTTTCTAATCTGACATGTCCTATTTTTGTCGCGAATTAGACAAAAATAGATGTGACATGAAACTAACCAACACCTTTCTAACCTTATTGCTGGCCTTGTTTGTAGGGCGGATTGTGGCTCAAGAACGCACCGTCGTTCAAGGCATTTGCAAAGACGAAAACGGCAAAGCCATCGAGAACGTGAGCGTCTACGCACACGACTCGTTGCTCGTTTCGGTGACCGACGATAAAGGCCACTTCACCTATACTCATGCCAAAGCAGGCGACAAACTCCGTTTCGCCCACATGGTCTTTGAGCCGACATATCACATCATCAAAGAAAAGGAGATTAACGGCAAAAACCTGACCATCAGCATGAAAACGAGAAGCCACGAACTGCTTGAAGTGGAAATCATCGACAAAGCCCCAAGCATTGCCTTCGACAATCCCGTAATGACCGTTCTTGACTATGTCATCCGCGAGGACGGTATCTACATGATTGTGTATCGTCGGCGCAACTCCGCCCTGCTCCACCTCTCCTTCGACTTGGACACGCTGCATGAACTGAAAATTTCGTCGCGTTACAAGCAGCTTTACAAGGACATGCGCGATGAAATACACGTCATCAACGACTATCAGACCAACAAGGTGAGCTTTACCTACAAAGAGGGCAAAAAGGAGATGTATTTAAGCATCCCCATGTCGCGGACGAAGTTTCGCAACGTTTATGGGCCTATCGTCGCCGCTTCCGACAGTGTCTATGTCACAGGCCAATACCACTATTTCAACAAAGAGTTGGGCTATTACTACAACAAATATTTTAGTGAAGAGGAGCCACGCGAACTATGTTACATCATTGACGAAGATGGCCGCGACGACATCTGGCTGCAAATGCGAACAGGTGGAGAAATGGACATTTTCTCAACGGACCGTATCTTCAACCCGATTTACGAAATTGACAACAAGTTCTATGTCTTTGCCTTCACCGACCATGAGACCATCATTTTTGATGCCGTTGGCAAAGAGTTGGAACGTCTTCCGCTGACTTTCCACGAATACCGCAAATGGAACGGCAAAATGGAGCCTGACCGCCGTTGGAAGAAGAAGATTTTGGTCGACGAGGGCGCGAAGCAGTTCTACACTTTCTTCGTCAACGATGGCATCTACACTCTAAAACACATCGATTTGGCGACGGGAACTGTCGCTTCCGTCTTGGACTTGAGTGGCTATCCCTTTGCGCAACAGTTGCGTATCCACAATGGGATGTTATATTTCATTTATCCCACAGGGATTAACCACAGAAAAGCGTTGTATAGAGTGAAAATAGATTAGATTTACCGCAGCCACAACTCCTGACCTTTGGAGATGCGGTCACCTTCCTTCAAGCCATTCTTTTTCAAGATTTTGTTGGGCTTCACGGCGAAGCGCAAGGCTATGTCACGCAAGGTTTCGCCTTCCTCAACAACATGTTTCTTGGCTTTCCAATTGCTATTGCGGAGCTTGCCTAAATATACCACATCGCCACTATGGAAGACCATCTCATCGGGATGCTTCAACAAATTGTATTCGTTGAACTTTTTCAACTTGACACCGAAAGCCTTGGCCAACTGTTCGGGCGTCTCGCCTTCCTTGGCAAAAGCAAAACGCACCTTGTTGTTCTCGTAGATGAAGCGCTTTTCTGCCGTCATGTCAACCAGCTCAAACATAGAGCGGTTTTTAGGCGAATAAGCCAACTCAAGCAATTCATCCTCAGGTGCAATGTCGGGCACCTGGTTATCATCGTCGCGCTGGCCGAGAGCGATTTGGTCGTATTTCGTCAAATCATAGAGGTTGATACGGTCGATGAGCAGTTGGGCGTACTTGGGATTGGTGGCATAGCCCGCCGCTTTCAAACCCTTTGCCCAGCCTTCGTAGTCAGTGATGTCGAGGTCAAAAAGGGCGGCATAGCGGCTACGTGTAGTCAGGAAAAGCGAATGGTCGACAAACGACTCTTCAGCGTTGTTGTACTTGCGGAAACACTCGTTCTTCGCATCGTCGTCCATGATGTAGGAATCTCCTTCCCAGCCTTTGTGGCACTTGATTCCAAAGTGGTTCTTGGCCTCACGGGCCAAGGCACTATTGCCCGCCCCCGACTCCAACAGGCCCTGAGCCAGCGTGATAGACGCCGGAATCTTGTGCTCACGCATCTCGCGCATGGCGATATCTTTGTATGTCTCAATGTATTCTTCTGGCGTAATGCGTTGGGCGAAAAGCGCCATCGGCAACAGCACGAAAATCAGCAGTATCCTCTTCATTCTTTTGAAATAAAGTGTAAAAGTACGACTTTTTCCGAAATGCAACCGCATTGAAACGTTTTTTTCCCTATTTTTGAAGCCCATTTCAAGCCATCATTATGGACACAACGAGCCTATTCAAGTATTTCCCCGAGCTGACCGACAAGCAGAAAGAGCAATACAACGCACTGAAAGACATTTATTTAGACTGGAACGCCAAAATCAATGTGATTTCGCGCAAGGACATGGAACAGTTCTATGAGCACCATGTTTTGCACTCGTTGGCCATCGCCAAATATTTCGAGCTGCTGCCTGGCATGAAGGTGATGGACCTCGGCACGGGTGGCGGCTTCCCAGGGATTCCCTTGGCTATCATGTTCCCGCAGACCGAGTTTTACCTCATCGACGGGACGGGCAAGAAAATCATGGTGGTGAACGCCGTGAAAGACGCTATTGGTTTGGAGAACGTCATAGCCGAACACAAACGCGCCGAGGAAGTTAAGGAGAAGTTCGACGTGATTACCGGTCGCGCCGTGATGACCCTGCCTGAAATCGCCAACTTGGCTGGCAACAAATTGAGAATCAGGGGCGATGAGGAAGCCGGCGGCATCCTTTACCTGAAAGGCGGCGACCTGACGGAAGAATTCAAGGCTCTTAATCGCTATTGGCACCACAAGAAAGTGCCGGTGGGGAAATGGTTCAAAGAGGAATATTTTGAAGAAAAATATGTAATTCATTTATATTAAACACTTTACAAAATGAAAAAATTCACATTAACCTTAATTGCGACGCTTGTCCTGAGCGCAACCATGCTCGCCCAGCAAGCCATGCCCATCCCCTTCGACCCGAATGTGAGACGCGGCAAATTAGAAAACGGACTGACTTACTACATCCGTCACAACGAGAAACCAGCCCAGCGCGCCAACTTCTACATCGCGCAGAAAGTAGGGTCCGTCCTTGAAGAAGAGAACCAGCGCGGTCTGGCCCACTTCTTAGAGCACATGGCCTTCAACGGTCTGGAGCACTTCCCCAAGAAAGCCATGCTCGACTACATGGAGCGCAACGGTGTGAAATTCGGCACCAACGTGAATGCCTGGACGAGTTTTGAGCAAACCGTCTATATGCTTAACAACGTCCCCACTACCAACCCTGGCTTAGTGGACACCTGCCTGCTCGTGTTACACGACTGGTCGAGCTTCATCTCCCTCGAGGATGATGAAATCGAGAACGAACGTGGCGTCATCTTGGAGGAAATGCGTCAAGGAATGGATGCTCAATCGCGTATCTACAACAAGATTTTGCCCGAGATCTATCCCAACAGCCCTTACGGCGTTCCCATGCCGATCATCGGCACCGAGGAAGTCGTGGCTAATTTCGAACATCAGTTCCTCCGTGCCTACTATGAAAAATGGTATCGTCCTGACCTTCAGGGCATCATCATCATCGGCGACATCGACGTCAACCAAATCGAGAGCCGCTTGAAGGAGATGTTTTCCGACATACCTGCCCCCATCGATCCCGCTGAACGCGTCTACTTCCCCGTTGCCGACAACGACGAGCCTATCGTCAGCATCGCCTCCGATGTGGAAGAAACCACCTATGACATCATGGTGTCGTACAAACACGACATTGTCCCCTTTGAAGAGAGAGGCGACGTGCAATACTGGATCAAGGGCTACATCGATGAGTTGGTCAGCACCATGTACAACAACCGCATGAGAGAACTCACCCAAAAGGCTAACCCGCCCTTCATCTACGGTTACGGCTATTACGGCACCTTCTTCATCAGCGACACCAAGGACGCTTGGACGAGCTATGCCGTCGCCAAGGACAAGGACGGCATCGACGAAGCCATCAACGCCATCGTCGCCGAGAACAAGCGCATGCAGATGTACGGCTTCACCGCCTCTGAATTTGAGCGCGCCAAGGCCGACCTCATGAAGCGCATCGAGAGCCAATACGACGAGCGCGACAAGCAGGAGACCGACCGCTACTTCCGTCCCATCCTCAGCCACTTCCTCACCAACGAGCCGCTGATGGGTATCGAGAATGAGTACATGCTGCTTGGTCAAATCTTGCCCAACCTGCCCGTTGAGGCCATCAACGCCTACGCCAAGGAGCTCATCCGCGAAGACAACATCGTCATCACTCTGACCTCTCCCGAAAAGGAAGGCGAAGTGCTGCCCACCAAGGCTGAGCTCTTAGCTATGTTCCAGAAAGCCAACGAAGTGGAAGTCACTCCTTACGAAGAAACCGTCAGCAACGAGCCGCTGATTGCCGTCCTGCCTCCTAAGGGCGCCATCGAATCAAAGAAACACGACGACACCTTCGACGCCACCGTGCTCACCCTGAAGAACGGTGTGAAGGTCATCTACAAGCCCACCACCTTCAAGGACGACGAAGTCCTGATGTCGGTCTACAGCTTCGGCGGCTATAGTGCCATGGACCAAAGCGACCCCTACACCTTGCAGGAAATCAACACTTTGACTACCCTCGGCGGTGTGGGCAACTTCAGCGCCATCGACCTGCCCAAGGTCTTAGCCGGCAAGAAAGCCTCGGTCAATCCTTACATCAGCAGCCTTACTGAAGGCATGAACGGCAGCTGCTCCGCTCGCGACATTGAGACCATGCTGCAACTCACCTATCTCTATTTCACCTCGCCTCGCAGCGACGAAGACGCCTTCCAGTCCTACATCACCCGCACCAAGTCGATGGTCGTCAACGCCGAATCCGACCCGATGACCGCCTTCCGTGATAACATGGTGTTTGCAATGTACGACAACCACCCGCTCGCCAAGCGCATGAAAGCCGAAGATTACGACAAGGTCGACTATGCCAAGGCCCTGAAGCTCTATGCCGACCGCTTCAAAGACGCCAACAACTTCGTATTCACCTTCGTGGGCAACATCGACCCCGAAGCCTTCGAGCCGATGATTGAACAATACATTGGTTCACTGAAGACCAAGAAGAACAACGAGACCTGGACTGACAAGTGCCCCCTCTTGACCGAAAAAGATGTCAACTGCCACTACACCAAGGCCATGGAGAACCCCATGGTGACCTGCTACATGGTCTATAACGGCGACATGCAATTCACCCGCAAGAACCAACTCGTCATGCAGGCTTTAAGCGACGTGATGGACATCGTCTACACAGAGAAGATCCGTGAAGACGAAGGCGGCACCTACGGCGTGGGTGTCAACGCCAACTTGAGCCTCCGCCCGAAAGAGACCTTCATGTTTCTCATCGGCTTCCAGACCAACAAGGAAATGTACGAAAAACTGATGGGCATCGCCGTGGCCGAGTTGCAGAACGTGGCCAACGAAGGCCCGCGTCCCGAAGACCTGAAGAAGGTGAAGGAATTCCTCGTCAAGAAACACGCCGAGGACTTAGAAAACAACCGCTACTGGATGAACAGCATCACGACCCAAGAACGCGACGGCTATAACCCGATGAAGGACTATAACGACATCATCAACGGCATCACCGCCGAGGATGTGGCCAACATGGCCAAGGCCGTGCTGAAGGGCTACAAGAAGGAAGTCGTGCAAATCCCTGAATAAATCTAAATCATTAAAATACTAAAAGTTATGACAGAAAAACTCACATTGAGAGACAACCCCACCATGAGGTGGATTGCCTTGCTGCTCTTGGCCTTGGCCATGTTTTGCAGCTACATTTTCATGGACATTTTGTCCCCCATCAAGGACCTGATGCAAACCGAGCGCGGATGGGACAGCCTCGCTTTCGGCACCATGCAGGGCGCTGAAACCTTCCTGAACGTCTTCGTGTTCTTCCTCATCTTCGCCGGTATCATCCTCGACAAGATGGGCGTGCGTTTCACCGCAGTGCTTTCGGGCGCCGTGATGCTGGTTGGCGGAATCATCGAGTACTACGCCATCAGTGAGGCCTTCATAGGCAGTGGCGCTGAAAAATGGTTCACCGAAAACCTGAACTACATCCCGATTTTCGACGAGCTGGGTGTGTCGCCTTTCTATAGAGGTATGCCTGCCTCCGCCAAACTGGCTGCTGTTGGCTTCATGATTTTCGGTTGCGGTACTGAAATGGCTGGTATCACCGTGAGCCGTGGTATTGTGAAGTGGTTCAAGGGCCGCGAGACGGCTTTGGCTATGGGTTCGGAGATGGCTTTGGCCCGTTTGGGTGTGGCCACCTGCATGATTTTCTCGCCCTACTTCGCCCGCCTCGGTGGCACCATCAACGTGAGCCGTTCCGTGGCCTTCGGCGTGGTGTTGCTCTGCATCGCCCTCATCATGTTTGTGGTCTACTTCTTCATGGACAAGAAACTTGACGCCCAGACTGGCGAGGCCGAAGAAAAGGACGATCCCTTCAAGGTCAGCGACATTGGCAAGATTTTGTCGAGCCTCGGTTTCTGGCTGGTGGCTTTGCTCTGCGTGTTGTACTACTCGGCCATCTTCCCCTTCCAGAAGTACGCCGTCAACATGTTGCAGTGCAACCTGACACTGACCTCGCCCGAAGCAGGTTCATTCTGGGCTGGCGACAGCGTTACCATTGTGCAATACATCATCATGCTGGTGGTGGCTGTGTGCTCGTTTGCTAGCAACTTCTCGAAGAATAAGAGCATGAAGTTCGGTTTGATGGGTGTTGCCGTTGTCGCACTCGTGGTTTACTGCTACATGGGCTACATGCGCGGCACCGCTGAGACCATCTTCGCCGTGTTCCCGCTGCTGGCCGTGGCCATCACCCCCATCCTCGGCAGCTATGTCGACAACAAGGGTAAAGCTGCTTCCATGCTGATGATCGGCTCGTTGCTGCTCATCGTCTGCCACCTCACCTTCGCCTTCGTACTGCCCCAGTTCAAGGGCAATGCCGTCGGTGGTGTCATCGTGGCTTACGTGACCATTCTGGTGTTGGGTGCCTCGTTCTCGTTGGTGCCTGCCGCCTTGTGGCCCAGCGTTCCGAAGCTGGTGGACGAAAAGATTATCGGCTCGGCCTACGCCCTGATTTTCTGGATCCAGAACATCGGCTTGTGGCTGTTCCCGCTGCTGATTGGTAAGGTGCTTGAAAACACCAACCCAGGCGTCGACGACCCAGTGGCTCTCGACTACACCTGGCCGTTGGTCATGTTGGCCTGCCTCGGTGTTGCCGCCCTCATCATTGGCATCATCCTGAAGCGCGTGGATGCCAAGAAGCACCTCGGACTTGAGGAGCCGAACATCAAATAAATAAAATGAAATGAAAAATAAGGGGTTGCCGTTTGGCGACCCCTTATTTTTTACCTATGCACAAACGGCACATCACACATTTCAAGGATTTCACGGACGAAAGACCGCTCGCAAGGTCCGAAATGGTCGTCGGAACGAGAAATTTGCGTCATCATACGAGAAAAAGTGCGTTTCTTTTCCTTCGTCATGCGTTTCAAGGTCTCGTAAGCCATTTTTTGCAGCTCGTTCCTCGGAATCGGGACGAAATCCTCCGCATCAAACTCAAGCTCATTCAAGCAAGTTTTGAAACAATCCTTCTCCTCTGTTTTGCTACGAAAATCGGCATGAGCCAAGTTGTATAGCACACTTGCTATGGCCGTCTTTTCCTCGTCGGTAAATTTCTCTTCCATAACGATTGGATTTTTTCGACGCAAAGAAACGATTTTTTCAGAAATTCCACCCACTATTCAAGAATTTTTCTTTTCTTTGCACCTTCAATTCGATAAAAGTCCATTACAATGAATAGAAATTTACTTTCAAAAGCATTTTTTACCATTTCGCTCCTTATATTTTCCGCAATAGGAGCCTTTGCCCAAGACAACAGCATCAAGGGTTTTGTTTATGAGGAATCGACGGGCGAGCCAATGATGTTCACCAACGTCTACCTGAAAGGTACGACCTACGGAGGTTCCACCAGCGAAAATGGTTTCTTCAACATCAACCGCATCCCAGACGGAAACTACACCCTTTTGATTACCTGCGTGGGCTACGACACCATCTCCGAGAGCATCAGCCTCGCCAAAGGGCAGGTCATCAACCGCAAATATTACCTCAAGGAAACCAGCCAAAAACTGGAATCGGTGACCATCACCGCCGAAAAGATTGAGGCCCGCACCGAGACCAAGACCTCGGTCATCAGCGTGACGCCCAAGACCATCACAAAAATACCGAGCGTGGGCGGTCAGGCCGACTTCGCACAATACCTGCAAGTGGTTCCGGGCGTCATCTTCACCGGCGACCAAGGCGGTCAGCTATACATCCGTGGTGGCTCACCCATCCAGAACAAAGTGCTTTTGGACGGCATGGTGGTCTACAACCCCTTCCACTCCATCGGCCTCTTCTCGGTGTTCGACACCGACATCATTCGCAACGCCGACGTCTACACAGGCGGTTTCGGAGCCGAATACAGCGGCCGTATCTCGTCCATCATGGACATCTCGACCCGCGACGGTAACAAAAAACGTATTTCGGGTAAAATCGGAGCCAGCGTATTTGGTGCCAAGGTGATGTTGGAAGGCCCCATCGCCAAAGCCAAGACTCCCGAAAGCGCCTCTGCTTCGTTCATCCTCTCGGCCAAGAACTCATACCTTGAAAAGACCAGTCAATGGCTGTATCCCTATGCCTCCGAGAGCGGGTTGCCGTTCAACTTCCAAGACATCTATGGTAAGATATCCATCAACGCGCCCAACGGCAGTAAGGTCAACTTCTTCGGCTTCTCATTCAACGACCAAGTGAATAACTACTTGGCACTCTCCGACTTCGGCTGGAGGTCGTTCGGCGGCGGTACCAATTTCCTCGTCATCCCTGGCAAGGCTCCCGTGATGATTGAAGGTAATGTCGCTTATTCGAGCTACACCTCCAACATGAAGGAGACGAACAGCCCCGACCGTTACAGCAACATCAACGGCTTCAACGCCAGCTTCGACTTCAGCCAGTTCATGGGCAAGAACACCTTGAAATACGGTTTCGAGATGTTAGGCTACACCACCGACTATGTCACCTACAGCGTGTATGGCGGCAACCGCATCTCGCAAAAGGTAAACTCCACTGAAATAGGTGCTTACGCAAAATACAAGGCCGTTTGGGGTAATCTCTTGTTCGAGCCCAGCCTCCGTTTCCAATGGTATCCTTCGCTGCCCGACGCTTCCCTTGAACCTCGTCTGGCCCTCAAGTACAACATTAGCGACCGTCTGCGTCTGAAAGCTGCTGGAGGCAAGTACTCACAAAACTTCGTAGCCGCCACCAGCGACCGCGACGTGGTCAACCTGTTCTACGGATTCCTCTCCGGCATCGACAACCTGCCCCAAACTTTCAACGGCAATGAGGTCACCTCATACCTGCAAAAGGCCTATCACGCCATCCTCGGCGCCGAGTTCGACATTTTGGACAACATGACCGTGAACGTCGAAGGCTATTGGAAGAATTTCAACCAACTGACCAACATCAACCGCAACAAAATCTACACCGACACCCCTGGCAATGCCGACATCCCTGACCTGCTGAAGAAAGACTTCACGGTAGAGACTGGCGATGCCTACGGTGCCGACATCTCCCTGAAATATGAGGACAAACACTGGTACATCTGGGCTGTCTACGCACTCGGCTTCGTGAATAGAAACTACGAGAAAGTCGTTGAGGACGAAGCTGTCATGACGCAATATGCACCCCACTTCGACCGTCGTCACAACATCAACCTCATCTTGACCTACACGGCAGGTGCCAAGCGCCAGTGGGAGTTCAGCGGACGCTGGAACTTCGGTAGCGGCTTCCCCTTCACGCAGATCCAAGGCTACTATGAGTATTTCTCGTTTGCCGATGGCATCAACTTCGACTACACCACCACCAATGGCGAAATCGGAGTGCTTTATGGCGACCTCAACGCAGGCCGTCTGCCCACCTACCACCGTTTCGACATCGACGTGAAGCGCAAGTTCTTCTTTAGCGAGAACATTAACCTTGAGGTCGATTTGAGCGTCACAAACGTCTACAACCGCAAAAACATTTTCTACGTCAACATGATTACGGGCGAGAACGTCTACCAGCTGCCCATCATGCCGACGTTAGGTCTGACCTTCTCATTCTAATCACCATGATTATTCTTGAAAAACCATACGTTTCGGCACCATTGGTCGCCTATTTGGAAGACAAACAAATCCCTGTGCTGCACAACGACATGGCGGCACAACTTACTGCTGAAGGGCATCACCTCAACCTTTTGAACGACAAGCAATTCAAGGAACTATACTTGCAAAAGGAACAACTTTATGCTGTCTCAGAAAACGCCCTGGTATGGCTTTATGCCCAATTACCCGACTCGGAGTTAGTGAAGAAAGTCAAGATTCTGAAGGATAAGGTCGCGTTCCGTCGCATCTGCCAGCAGATTTATCCCGACTTCTATTATAAAGAGGTGGAGATGAAAGCCTTGCGCAGCCTCAACCCTGACGAATTGCCTCTGCCGTTGGTGTTAAAACCTGCTGTGGGATTCCTCAGCGTGGGCGTTTACATCGTCCGCAACAAAGCCGAATGGCAAGCCGCCTTGGACGACATCGACCGCAACTTCGCCAAGCAATGCGCCATCTTCCCTGACACCGTGGTGCGTAGCGAGAAGTTCATCTTGGAGCAATGCATTGAAGGCGAAGAATATGCTGTGGATGCTTACTACGATGCCGAGGGCAAACCCAACATTATCAACATCTTCCACCACATCTTCAAAAGCGAAACCGACGTCAGCGACCGCCTCTACTGCATGAGTAAGCAGATCTTTGAAACCAACTACCCCGCTTTCAACCAGTTCTGCATCGACCTGAACGGTGCACTGGGTCTGCGTAACTTCCCAATGCATGTGGAGTTCCGCGTGGACAAAAACACGGGTCGCGCCATCCCGATTGAGGTCAACCCGCTACGTTTCGCCGGCATGTGCCTCAACGACATCACGCGCCACACCTGCCATCTGTTGCCCGTGCAGGCCTACTTCGAAGGTACCCACCCCGACTACGCCACGATGTGGAACGGCATCGAGAATGACGTGTTCAGCTTCGTCGTCTTGGACAAACCTTACGACACCAACCGCAAACTCGACTTCGAGCGCATCAAGCGGCACTTCCACGGCGTACTCGAAACCCGCGACATCATGAACCCTGCCATGAGCATCTGGGGATTCCTGTTCACACAGACTGCGCCTGAACACAAGGCAGAGTTGCAAGAGATTTTGCACTCTACTTTGGAGGAGTTTATGGTTTGACGCTTTGACTTTTTGAAAGAAATTTCTTCTATAAAAGAAATATTTCCTATTTTTGCAGAAAATTTCTTCTATAAAAGAAAAAATCATGGACTATATCATTCGACAACACTACCTGAACAAGATAGAAAAGTATTTCGGAAAAAATACGATTATCGTCCTGACGGGCCAAAGGCGAGTCGGGAAAAGCTATTTGTTGAAGCAAGTGCGCGACCAAAAGCAGAACGAGTCCAATTCCAATGTGATTTTCATCGACAAGGAAAAGAGGGAGTTCGACTCCATCCAAACTTATCGAGAACTAAATGACCACATCGAGAGCCTATACCAAAAAGGGAAGAAAAACTATATCCTCATTGATGAAATTCAGGACATTGAGGAATTTGAGCGCAGCATAAGGAGCTATCATACAGAGCCTGACGCAGAAATCGTCATCACGGGAAGCAATGCCAAGATGTTGAGCAACGAATTGAGCACACTCATCGGAGGCCGCTACAAAGAGATTTACATCCAATCGCTCACTTACCAAGAGTTCCTTACCTTCCACCATCTGACTGACAGCGATGATGCCCTGTCATTATACATTCAATTCGGAGGCTTGCCTGGCTTGGTGAAAATCGGCCTCGACGAGGAAGATGCGAGAGAATACCAGATTGACATTTACCATACCGTGATTTTGAAGGATGTCATCTTGCGTAACCAAATCCGCAATGTGACATTCTTGGAAAACCTCGTGCGTTTCCTCGCCGACAATGCTGGCAAACTCATTTCCGCCAACAGCATCGCCAAGTTCATGAAGTCTCAAGGCGAAACCGTGACCTCCACTGTTGTTTCCAACTACATCAAATATCTGACCGAGGCGTACATAATCCATCAAGTAAACCGCTACGACATCCATGGGAAACGCCTATTTGAAAGCAACGACAAATTCTATTTCGAAGACCACGGTATCCGCAACGCATTGGCGGGTGGAAGTCGTGAAGGCGACATTGAGAAAGTGATCGAAAATATTATTTATCAACACCTTATCTATTTAGGCTATACGGTGACCGTCGGCCAGTTACAAGCAGGTGAGATTGATTTTGTATGTACTGCAAAAGGCGGACAACGAAAATACATCCAAGCCTCGTTCATCATTGCCGACGAAGCCACACGTGAACGCGAGTTTGGCAACCTACGCGCCATCAAGGACAACTATCCGAAATATGTCATTTCGATGACACCGCTTGTCACCCGAAACGACGATAACGGCATCATTCACTTGCATTTGCGGAAGTTTTTGATGGAAGGGTTGAAATAGACTATTGTTAATCTTTGATTTATTTCCCGCTCTTCCGCCTATTGCACTCCTTGCAAAGCATCTGGCAGTTTTCGGCGACGGTTTTGCCACCAAGATGCCACGGTGTGATGTGGTCGGCCTCCATTTGGGAGAGCTCGAAATGCTGGCCACAGTCGGCGCAAAAGCCCATCTGACTTTCATACGCTGACAGTTTTTGCGCATCCGTGAAAGCTCGGATGGACAGGTATTTCTCCTTTCGCGTGAGGATATAAGGATAGATGCCAGTTTTCTTGGTCACATCGTCGTCAAGGATGAGGCGTTTCACCTCTTCGTCAATCTGCTTGTAGTCAAACACTTGGTCTTTGTAGCGTTTGTAAAGCATCCCCCAGTCCACGCCTTTCATGATTTTCTTGCGTTCCTTGGTCGGGCGGAACGAAGTTTCAATCCAGGTGATGACCGACTGGAAGAACTGCCACAAAGGCGCGGCGCTCGCATCGTGCTGATGGTTCGACATGTAGACCTCGATGTTGCCATCAGACATCCACGCGATGGCTGTTTCCAAGTAATCTTGGCGGATGGCAGAGCCTGTAAGGTAATCGCTGCCGATTTTCGCTGCGGGACAGCCGTTTTTGCTGAAATAGCGTTTGGCGTCACTCACCCACGGGCCTGCATACACCGCGTTGCGCAACTCCTGTTCGGTGAGTTCCTCGCCCGCGATGTTGATGGTGCGGAACCACTTCAGCTTCTCGCTGTCGGTGCCGCTGCAAATGTAAACCTGCAACTCGTAATTGAGGATTTGCTCCTGCTCGTCGGGTTGGAGGTTGTGGAAATAGCGGAAGTTGAACGCGAAGTCGCCGTTGACGAACTGGCAGATGCTGATGGTGCGCTGCTGGCCGTCGATGATTTCGAATTGCGCATTGTCGCCCCCATTGTCGTCATTTGCGTCCCCGCAAATGGGCTGGCCTGACTGCGGGACGCAGTCAGCAACATTGCGTACGGCCCAATACATCACATTGAGCGGGAACCCCTGCGTGAGCGTATCAATGACGGCATCGCGTTGTTTCTCCTTGTAGACGAATTCGCGTTGGAACGGTGGGCGCACGTCGAGTTTGCCGCCATAGGCACGCACACCGTTTTCGTTGTTGTCCACGTAGCCTTTCGTCAGTTCGCGGACGGTGATTTTGTGTAATTCTATGTTCATCGTTTTTGTGTTTTTATCCTTTTTGTCGGCAGGGGTTCATGTCGCCTACCTCGTTTTGCTGCCGCCCCTACGGGGCTATGTCGCAGCGGGGCTTGGCCTATCGCCCGGTAGGGACAACGGGGCATGCCCCGTTGTTGGCCAAGCCCCGCCAGCCTATCTTTTCCCGTCCTCCGCCGCCATCGATACGGGTATTTCTTGTTGGAGATATTCTACTGGTGTATGCTGTTTGCGACGGATAAAAATTCTCGAATATGGTTTTTTCGGAACACCATTTTTCGTCAATACAATACTTCTCATATTTGCTGTATAATGCCCTGTTCCGCCATTTTCCCTATACCTTTTCATCCAATCCTCTCCAATTCTTCCAATTTTCAACTCATTTGCGTATTTTGGAATACCATCTGCGCCTAATATCTCAAATTGCTTTGGGTTATATTGATCCAACAATGTATCGGGGACTCCCATGATTCCATAATAATCACATGGTATGTCGGACACTTTTTCAACATCAATGGCATCTAAATTATCATATTTTGGATATTCTTCCTCATTAAACGATTTATACAGAATTAACTCTTCATGCCTCTTTTGAATATCTAAATTTGTTATCCATCCAATCGAAGGAACCTTGCCATATTTTACTCCGTCAATTATCTCATCCCATTTTTCATAATAATCAGGCATAGCAAATCTCACCGTTTTGTTTGAATTATATCCCAACCACATTTCATTATCTTTTATCAAAGGGAAGATTTCAGTATAGTGAACAATGTTATGGTTACACATTACTATAAACTTTTTCTTATGCTTGTACAAAAAAAGAATATAATCATTCAATTGAGAAAAAGGAGGATTTGTAACAACAATATCAGATTCCTCCAACAATTTCTCACATTCTTTCGACTTATAATCCCCATTCCCAACCAATTTTGATAACACATTCTTGTCATTTTTGATTAGGTATTCAACGTCGGAAAGATTGATTGCTCCATCATTATTTACATCAGTAACTTCTGTTATCTCAATCTTATATGCTTTCTTTTCAGCTTCTTCCAAAATACCTTCTCCAAAAATATCCAGTTGTTTACCTGCAATTGGAGATGGGTCATAACAAGTTGCTATGAGTTTTTTCAATCCTAAATGATTAAAATTTGCTGCAAAATATTTGAAAAAGTTACTTTCGTACGGATCATCACAATTACAAAAGACCACCTTATTCTGGAAATGCACCTTGTAATGCTTCAATTCATTCTCAATATCCACCAATTGAGTATAAAACTCATCTTTTTTTGCTTTTTTAGCGTTGGACAGTGTTTTATTATTCCCCATATGATTGATAGTTTGCGCAATGCTATCAATCACTTTTATCGGTCACAAAGAAAGGTGCAGGCCTTTCTATCGCATTCACGAGGAGCGTCGGTGAACCCCGCTGTACCCTTAGAAATTGCCCACACCTATTCGATGTGAGCATTAACTTTCAAGGGTACATACGGAAAGAACGCTTCCGTGAATCTGCTTTTATCCGATGGTTTCAAACCAAGAGTTTCCGACGCTTTTGTTTTGAACGCGAATAATAGCTAATGCTTTGGTTTAATATGTCAGTTTATGCTTTTCTTTCTGTTGTTACAATTTGGTATAGACACCGAGGTGCCCTTGTTTTCGGCAAAAATACACTTTTTTCGGAAAACCATCATTAAGAATGTTATCTTTGCAGCAAATATTACACTTATGAAACACCTCATCCTTACCCTACTGGCACTTTCTACCCTGCTGTTTTCAAGCTGCAGTGGAGAGCCGAAACAAAAGCCTTTCACCGAAAAAGAAGCCCTCGAATTCCTCTACGCCTACATGCCCCTCGGCGATAGCGTGGACTACACTGAAGACTATTACCGCGAGTGCGTCCATTATGCCTTCCGCGCCAAAGAAGAACTGCCTTGGGGTGCCAGCATCCCCGAGCGCGAGTTCAAGCATTTCGTAGTGCCCGTGCGCGTCAACAATGAGAACCTTGATGCCTTCCGCAGCACTTATTACGAGGAACTGAAAGACCGCGTGAAAGACCTTTCATTATACGACGCCGTCCTCGAAGTGAACCATTGGTGCCACGAACACGTGAACTACAAAGGTTCCGACAGCCGCACCTCATCGCCGATGGCGACGGTCAAGACCTCATGGGGTCGCTGCGGCGAGGAATCCACATTGTTAGTGACGGCCTTGCGTACCGTGGGCATCCCAGCGCGACAAGTCTACACGCCCCGCTGGGCCCACTGCGACGACAACCACGCCTGGGTGGAGGCTTGGGTAGATGGCCAATGGCATTTCCTCGGTGCCTGCGAGCCTGAACCCGTGCTGGATTTGGGTTGGTTCAACGAGCCGGCTTCGCGCACCTTGTTATTACATACGCGCGTGTTCGGCGACTACGACGGTCCCGAGGAAGTCATCAGCCGCAACTGCAACTACACGGAAATCAACGTGGTGGACAACTACGGCAAGACGGCCAAAACAACTTTCACCGTGGTCGACACTGAAGGCAAGCCGCAAGCCAATCTACCGGTAGAGTTCAAGATTTACAATTACGCCGAGTTCTGCACCGTCGTGAAAAAAACCACTGACGCGAACGGCCAGACTTGGCTCACTGCGGGCTTGGGCTGCATGATGGCCTACGCCGCCAAGGACGGCAAATTCGGCTTCCAAGTCTTCAAGTCGGGCGAGCAAGAGAACGTCACCATTACCCTCGACCACGAAGAAGGTACCATCGACAACTTCGAGTTCGACATGGTACCGCCCCCGCCGACCAGCGTCTTGCCCGAAGTGACACCCGAAATGCGCGCCGAAAACGACCGCCGCAATGCCGTCGACGATTCTTTGCGCAACGCCTACATCAAAACTTGCAAAGTCGCACAGAATGAAATCATCGCCAACACAGGCAACAAAGCCTTGTGCCGAATCATCGAGAAATCGTGGGGCAACTACCAGACCCTCGCCGACTTCGTGAAATATGCCCAAGACAAAAAGCAGGAAACCAAATCCGTTGAATTGCTCTCAAACATTTCCGACAAGGACTTGCGCGACATCAGCCTTGAGGTTTTGCAAGACCACTTCGACAACACGCCCGACTTCACCTCGTCCATCATCTCCATGCCGCCCGAGTTATACGCCGAATACATCCTCAGCCCGCGTGTGAGCAACGAAATGATTGTGCCTTGGCGCAAGACCCTCACCGAGTTCTTCCCCGAAGCGGAACGGCAACAATACCACGACAGTCCTGCCCTGCTGGTCGACTGGGTGAAGCATAACATCTTCGTTGACGACGAGTTAGCATTGCAGCGCATCCCGATTTCGCCGTTGGGCGTGCTGAAAGTCCGCAAAGCCGACCGCCATTCCCGCGACATTTTCTTCGTCGCCATGGCACGCAGCTTGGGCATCGCCGCACAAATCAACCCCGTGACGGGCAAGGTACAATACTTTGACAACGAATGGATTACCGTAGACTTCGAGGCCGAACAGCCCAGCGTGGCGGAAATCGGCTACTTGGACATCAACTACAGGGCTATCGCCTCCATGCCTGACCCGAAATACTACACGCACTTCAGCATCAAGAAGTTTGACGGCAATAGCTTCCACCTCCTCGCCTACGATGCCCAAGACCCAGGCATCGACGACGGCATGACGCTGTCGAGTTTTGAGCACCCAACACCCTTGGAAGCAGGCTATTATATCCTTACTTCAGGCACCCGTCTGGAAGATGGTACTGCCCTGACCCACAGCCAGTTCTTCACCATCAAGGCAGGCGAAACCACCCCGATCAACCTCATTTTGCGCGAACCCGACAACACCTTGAGTGTGATAGGCAGTTTCTACGCCGAAAACCGCTTCACCGACCCCGAAACAGGCGAGGAATACAGCCCGAAACTGCTGATTGGTGGCGACTACTTTATCCTCGGCCTCTTGGACCAGGGCAGCGAGCCAACCACCCACGCCATGCAGGACATCGCCGCTTTCCGCAAGGACTTCGACGAATGTGGCCTGCCGTTGATTTTCGTGTTCAACAGCAAAGAGGAATACGATAAATTCAAATTAAAGAATTTCAGTGAGTTACCCAACAACATCACTTATGGCCTTGACGACGGAACTATCCGCGAAGACCTCGTGGAAAGCCTGCATCTCGACAAAGACAGCCTACCTATCTTCATCATTGCTAATGCCAACAGTGAAGTCGTTTTTGTGAAACAAGGCTACACGATTGGCCTGGGTGAACAAATGCTGAAAGTGATAAGGAGATAACTCCCTATCACTTTCAACAATATCCAATGGATTAAGTCGCTGACTTAAGTTATTTGTATTTCTCAGGGATATACTTCCTACCGTTCTTGTAGTTGTCGAGCCCCTTCTTCAGGAAGGTGAGGAAAGCGGCCTTGTCCTTGCTGTAGGAACGCGGAATCATCAGCATATCGCCATCGTTGTCGAGCAGCACATAGTACGGCTGCGCGTTGGCACCGAAGCGGGTCTCCTGGAAGTCGATGTTCTTGGAGCCGATGGTCTTCTTGACCTTGCCGTTCTTCGTTGACACCGACCAATCCTCTTCAGGCATTTGAGTCTTGTCGTCAACGTAGAGGGCAACAATCACATACTCATCGCGCAACATCTTCAACACCTCGGGGTCACTCCAAACGCTGTTTTCCATCTCACGGCAGTTGTTGCAACCATGACCTGTAAAGTCAACGAAGACAGGCTTGTCTTGTGCGCGGGCGCAGCTCAAGGCTTGCTCGTAGTCGAAATAGCCGCTCAAGTCGTGAGGCAGTTCGAGCACATCGCCATACTTCGGTTCCTCGCAAATCTGAGGTTCCATTTGCGACTCGACATACTTAATGGTTCTATCCAAGTTGAAGTCCAAGGTTTGCTGCGGCGGCAGATAGCCAGACAGAGCCTTCAACGGAGCGCCCCACATGCCAGGAATCATATAAATGACAAAGGTGAAGTCGATGATAATCAGCACCAAACGGAACACGCTCAGCTCCTTAACTTCCTTCTCGCCCTTGAAACGAATCTTGCCCAAGAGGTAGAAGCCCAACAAGGCGAAGCACACAATCCAAATGCCGAGGTAGACCTCGCGGTCGAGCAATCCCCAGCCATAGGCTTGGTCGGCGGTCATCAAGAACTTGAAGCCGAGGGCGACTTCAACGAAGCCCAAAACGACCTTCACCGAGTTCATCCAGCCACCACTCTTCGGCAGTTTTTGGAGCATGTTCGGGAACATGGCAAAGATGGCAAACGGCAGCGCAAAGGCAATGGAGAAGGCCAACATGCAAATGATTGGCGTCCAGATTGCACCTTGCGTGGATTGAATCAGCACCGTGCCAACGATAGGGCCCGTGCAGGAGAACGACACCAACACCAAGGTCAAAGCCATGAAGAAAATACCGCCAAGGCTATTCGTGCTCTGCTTGCTGTCGCTCTTATTCAACATGTTGCTGCCCAAAGTGATTTCAAACGCGCCAAAGAACGAGGCCGCGAAGACCATGAACACCAAGAAGAAAATCAGATTGGGAAGCCAGTTGGTTGCCAGCCAGTTGAAGATACCCGCCGTAACGCTTTCGCCACCAATGAAATAGGTGATTAGGATGAGTATGGCGATAGGCAAGGTATACAGCAACACGATGAAAATGAAGTACATGAAAGCCTTGAAACGGCCTTCTTTCTTGCTCTCGCCTTCGCCGTGCATGAAGAACGACACCGTCATCGGCACCATCGGAAACACGCAAGGCGTGAGCAATGCTGCAAAGCCCCAAAGGATGGCCGACAGAATCATACCCCAAAGGCTGGTATCGGTACTTTCGGCACCTTCTGAAGTGAAGTAATCGTAATCGTCACCGCCGGCCTTTATAACTTGTTGGCTTTCTGTCGTTTCTGAAGTGACCTCCAATCCATCACCTTCAAGAGCTGTTGCAGTTACGACAAATGATCCGTCAGCACCCGCGACATTAACCTCAAAATCAGCCGAAACGGGCACACATCCACCTTCCTTGCAGACTTGAGCTGAAATAGCACCCATCACCGTGAAAGCTTTGTCTGTCAGCTTCTTCAGACGTTGGGCATAAACGGCAGTCCCCTTGAACTGCACATACTCCACCTCAAAGATGTCATCGTAGTACTTTTCGCCTTCATTGACATCCCTGGCCTCGCCCACCACTTCATAGTCGGTGGAAGGCTCAAACTCGAACACCGTGGGCAGCGGGCCTAACTCCGGCATCTTCGTGGAATAGATGTGATACTGCGGATCGACGGTGGCCGTGGCGACCAAGTCAATTTCGGTTTCGTTGACTTCCTGAACAGAGAAAGCCCATTTGACAGGGTCAACAAGTTGGGCCTGCAACCTCATAGGCATGACGGCGACAACGGCCATCAGCAGGCAGAAAAACAGTCGTTTCATAAGTAGTAAGTGTTTTGTTTGCAAACAATTGATGATTTGGCGACAAAAATACAAAATCTATCTTACCCAACTACATTGGAAGACTGATTTTGTTTCCATTGTCACCTTAAAACGGTCGTCAATGCGGTGCCCGACCACCCAAAGGATATCACCATTAGCTGAAATCAAAAGAAACACATTCTGTTTTTGCGCTTCCGTAAACTTCTGATCCACAAAGAAATCGCTCAACAATTTGGAGCCTTTCATGCCCAAGGGATGGAAGCGGTCGCCGTGTTGCCAATGGCGTAAAGTCAAGGGAAAAGCTAGCTTGTCAGCATCTAATAGGGCCACATTAGGCGACTTGTCGATAACGAAATCAGATTTTTTTTCAAATCGGGCAAAACGAAGATGGATAGGCGAAATGATTTCCTCCTCCCCCATTTCAATTTGGATTTCTTCTTTTTCAACGCGCTTGATCTCAGATAGTTGCAATTCGTTTCTTCCAATAACCAATTGATGTGTCGGAGAGTAATATTTATTTCCAATCCCCATCTTCATCGCCTCAAAAATGAAATGGCATTGGGCAGTGTTGAAATTATATTGACGGAGCCACTCAAAGAGGAGTTGAAAGTTAAGAGTTGAGAGTTGAAAGTTGAGAGTTTGAACATCACCGTCTTGCTTTACTACTTGGGAGAGTTTTCCCTTCAGTAACTCTCTATACAGTTCATTTTCCGAGGCAAGATGCTCCAGGGATTTATACAAGCCTTGTCGTGCCTCGGGATGGAGTTCGTCGAAGATGGGCAAAAGCTGATTGCGGATTTTGTTACGTAGATAAACGGTTTCCGCATTGGTGTGGTCTTCTCGCCATTGGATTTGGTTTTCAAGAGCATACTGACGAATTTGTTCCCGTGAAGCCCACAGCAAAGGTCGGATAATGGCACCATTTTGCGGTTTCATGCCTTTCAATCCATTAAGGCCTGCACCACGCAATAGGTTGATGAAAAATGTTTCAGCTTGGTCGTCGGCATGGTGGGCCACGGCAATTTTGTCGTAGTCCAACTGTTGCCGCAGTTCCTCAAACCATGCATAGCGTAAATCTCGAGCGGCCATTTCAATGGAAATGCCTTGCTTGGCGGCATATTCCTCTGTGTCAAAATGCTTTACAAAACATTGGATTCCTTGCTTTTCCGCAAACTCGCGCACAAACTTTTCGTCACCATCGGACTCCTCACTGCGCAAATGGAAATTGCAGTGCACTACCATGAAATCTGCCTTCATTTTCAGCAGCAAGTCGGCGAGCACCATCGAATCGATGCCGCCGCTCAAGGCCAAAACGATGCGGTCGCCTTCGGCAATGAGATGATACCTATTAATATATGCCTGAAACTGGTCGAGCATCTTTATTTCTTTTTCTTCACCGAAAAGCCGAAGCCACCGATTTTTTCGCCGAGGCCATAGTATTTCCCGTGGGAATAGGCCAAAGGACGCGCGTGGTTGAGTTGGAAAGCGCCTGTGCCCTTGTCGATGAGGTTCTCCTCAGCATCAATGGCCACCACATTGGCGATGAACATGTCGTGCGACCCCAGTTCCTTCACCTCCACCACCTTGCACTCGATATTCAGCGGCGACTCCTTTATTAATGGAGCTTTCACCACTTGCGCCGGTTCCGTATGCAGGTGCATCTCCTTGAACTTGTTGTAGTCGCGGCCCGAGCGCACACCACACCAGTCCGTAGCTGCGGCCAATTCCTCCGTCGTCAAGTTAATGACGAACTCCTTATTCTTCATGATGATGTCATGGGAATGGCGTTCCTTACGTACGGAGATATAGCACATGGGCGGGTCGGAGCAAATCGTTCCCGTCCAGCCGATAGTGATGATATTGTAGTTTTCCTCGCAGTCGCCGCAAGTGACCATCACAGCGGGCAAAGGATAAATCAGCGTTCCGGGTTTGAAGGGGATTTTCATTGAGTTTATTTTTCAACAGCAGTTTGTTTTCCTTATCCAAATAATCCACATGGCACACCATGTTCAGAAGCAATCTTCGAAAACTCTTCCTGAAAAGCAGTCAAATTAGCCAAATTGTTCTTTTGTTTCTCAAACACTCGAATGCCTGGCATCGAAATTCGAAAATTCGTTTCATCATCTACACAAATCAAAAAATCAATACCTCTACTTCTCCCATTAGGATAGTATCTTTTCATGTCTTTCCATTCAATCAATCTATATTCAGGATAAAACTTCGATCCAGACAGCCTAGTTTGTTCAAGCCCTTTATCGGTTATCTTAAGGTTAACTGTAACTTCCGTTAGTTTATGTCCTAAAAGCCAGAGAAGCACGAAACTACCTATCATCAAAATATAAGGCAGCCAACCATAGTCCATAAGCACAATGAATAAAGGCCATAATAGCAACCATATAAAGGCAGAACCTAAGAGAACCACAAACTCCAAATACTTCACAATAGTATATCCTTCAGGATTCGGGATGGTCTTTCCCCCATCATTGGTTTTCTTTTCTTCTTCGCTCATTACTTATTGATTTTACAATTGCAAAAATAGAAAAAATCCCGCTCCAAAGAACGGGATTTTTTCATTTCAAGACGTTTTGTGATTACTCAATCGTCCAAGTGGAGCCGCTGTTCAGCAGGTCGTCCATGCAATGAATCTTCGAGTTGGCCTTCTCGTTAGCGATAACCTCGTCGAGGCTGTCGTTGAAGGTCGGGGCTTTCACGTCGCGGATGACGCCGATGGCAACCGGGAAATGAGGCGGCTGCATGTGAGCCAGCATCATGTGGATACCAGTGTCCTCGGTGGTCTTGTCGTGGACAAGGATGTCCTTCTCAGTGATGCCGTTTTCGCCAATCTTCACCACTTCGAGGTGGTTGCCGTTCAGACGGATACCCTTGTCGCGGTTCTTGCCGAAGATGAGGGGCTGTCCATGGACGCACTTCACCTGCATATCGTCGCGGACGTCCTTGCCGGTGATGTTCTCATGCACGCCGTTGGAGAAGATCATGCAGTTTTGCAGCACTTCCGTCACAGCGATACCATCGTGATGGTACGACTCCATGAAGATGTCGGTGAGTTCCTTAGGGTTGACGTCAACGCCACGGGCGAAGAAGGTAGCCTTAGCACCGATGGCGAGTTCACCAGGATTGAACGGATCCTCGTAGGTACCTTGCGGCGAAGTCTTGGTCTTCGTGCCACGGAAAGTGCAGGGCGAGAACTGACCCTTGGTCATACCGTAGATACGGTTGTTGAACAACACCAGGTTGATGTCGATATTACGACGGCAAGCGTGGATGAAGTGGTTACCACCGATGGCGGTGCAGTCGCCGTCGCCAGTAATCATCCACACGGTGAGGTGCGGGTTGGCCAGCTTCACGCCAGTGGCGCAAGCGGCGGCACGGCCGTGGATGCTATGGAAGCCGTAAGTATTCATATAGTAAGGGAAGCGTGAGGAGCATCCGATGCCGGACACCACCACGATGTCTTCCTTCTTCACGCCCATCTTAGGAAACACGTCCTGCATGGCTTTCAGGATGGCATGGTCACCACAACCTGGGCACCATTTCACCACCTGGTCACTTGCAAAATCCTCTTTGGTCAGCTGAATAGCTTGATTTTCGATATTCTGATTTTCCATGGTCGTATTATTTTAAGAGGTCGTTAAACTTGGCTTCCAGCTCGCCGATGGTAAACGGCAGGCCCATTACCTTATTATATTGTTCTGATTTGTACTCCGGGAAGTTCATGCGCAGGTACTTGGCAAACTGGCCGCGGTTGATTTCGCAGACCACGATCTTCTTGTGACCTTGCAGCACTTCCTCGGTGTTACGCGGCAACGGCATGATGTAGTCGAAGTGGGCGTGAGCGATGCTCTTGCCTTCTTCCATCATCTTCTCGACGGCGGTGCGGACGGTGCCGAAGGTGCCGCCCCAGCTCACCACAAGCAGGTCGGCGTTCTTATCGCCGTAGATTTCCTGCAGCGGGATGTCGTTGGCTACGCGGGCGATCTTCTCCTCACGGAGCTCGGTCATGCGCTGGTGGTTCTCAGGATTGGTGGAGAGGTTACCCTTTCCGTCTTCCTTCTCCAGACCACCGACGCGGTGACGCAGGCCAGGCGTTCCCGGAATAGCCCATTCGCGGCGCAACCATTTCTCGTCGCGGCGGAACGGCATATAGTTCGGGTCGTCGGCTTTGGCGATAGGCGGAGTGATAGTCGGCATATCAGCCATCTTGGGGATGCGGAACACCTCGGAGCCGTTACCCAAGGAACCATCGCTGAGCATGATGACAGGAGTCATGTGCTCAAGGGCGATACGGGCGGCTTCGTAAGCGGTGTAGAAGCAACCAGCAGAACTGCGGGCAGCAATCACTACCAGCGGAGCGTCACCATTACGGCCATAAAGGGCTTGCATCAGGTCACTCTGTTCCATCTTGGTGGGCAGACCCGTCGAGGGACCACCACGCTGCACATCGATGATAACCAACGGAAGTTCCGTCATCACGGCCAGACCCATGGCTTCGCTCTTCAGCGAGAGGCCAGGACCTGAGGTCGTCGTCACGGCGAGGCAGCCTGTGTAGGCAGCACCAATGGATGACATGATGCCAGCGATTTCGTCTTCAGCCTGATAAGCCTTCACGTTGAGGTTCTTGAACTTCGTCAGTTCGGCCAAAATGTCAGTGGCAGGCGTGATAGGATAGGAACCGAGGAAGAGCGGACGGCCCGACTTCTCGGAAGCGGCCATCAGACCCCAAGCTGCGGCGGTGTTACCCGTAATGTTGCGGTACTTGCCCTTTTCGAGGTCGGCGGCTTCCACACGATAGGTGTTCGTGAAGAGTTCCCAAGTGTCGGCGTAGTGGTAACCAGCATCAAGGACCGTGCGGTTGGCTTGGATGACTTGATCCTTGCCTTTGAACTTCGTCTCGAAATAGCGATAAACGGTGTCACGCTCACGGTTGAAGAGATAAAGCACGATACCGAGAGCAAACATGTTCTTCGATTTCAGCATCGACTTGTTGTCCATACCGAAGTCCTTCAGAGCCTCTTTAGTGAGTTCCGAAATCGGGGCCTTGACCACCTGATAGTCGGCGAGGGTGCCGTCGACAGTCGGGTCATCGGTATAACCGGCCTTTTCAAGAGCCTTGTCGGTCATGGAGTCGGAGTCGAGAATGATAATCGTACCTGGGCGGAGCCAGCGCATGTTGGCCTTGATGGAGGCGGGGTTCATGGCAACCAACACGTCGCAGAGGTCGCCCGTGGTGTGAACCGGTTTGTGTCCGAAATGCACCTGGAAACCGGAGACGCCAGCCACTGTACCTTGCGGAGGACGGATTTCAGCCGGATAGTCCGGGAAGGTAGCGAAATCGTTTCCGGCAAATGCTGTGGAGTCCGAAAATAGATTTCCGGTAAGTTGCATACCATCGCCCGAGTCGCCAGAGAACCTGATGACGACATGTTCAAGGGCTACAACCTTACTTTTTGCTGTCATATTTGTAGATTTAAAGATTTAAAGATTGCAAAATTTCAAGATTTGGCCGATGGCCTAAATTCGCTGCAAAATTAAGCAATAATAAGGTGCAAATCCAAAGAAAGGGGCTATTTATTTTTCTTTTTAGAAGTCTTTTTGCAGCTTGTTCAATATCAACGACTTAAACATTATCGTTATTTAGACTGAATAAAAATTTGTGAATTGGGCGCATTGGATTGAAAGTTGTAGTATTTTTGCGGCCACAAAACAATGAACTACTAACTCAAACTAAAAACTAACAATTATGGCTTACAAAATCACAGACAGCTGCGTTGCTTGCGGCACTTGCATTGACGAATGCCCGGTGGGCGCCATCTCGGAAGGCGACATCTATGTC